>Ga0265306_10000098_pt1 | contig 32357 bp, 30 predicted proteins | sample Helome_3_FD_192493 | JGI IMG/M metagenome (GOLD analysis project Ga0265306, IMG submission 192493) | Marine sediment microbial communities from subtidal zone of North Sea - Hel_20160420 (Illumina Assembly) | ecosystem: Environmental > Aquatic > Marine > Subtidal zone > Sediment ... | reverse complement strand
TGTCAACTTTATTGGGGTAAGGAAGAATAGGGGTCCTGAAGCAAAACCTCATATTTATGATATTGAAAACTTTACTTTTAATTATTCGTATAACCAGACCGACCACAGAGATTTTGAAGTTGCGCAATTAAAGGATCAGGATGTAAAGACAGGCTTTGTCTACAATTATAATTTTAAGCCTGCATCAGTAGCGCCGTTCGAAAAAAAGGATTCCCTATTTACCGGGAGCTACCTAAAATGGTTGAAAGATATTAATTTTAATCTATTACCAACCAGTTTTTCAGTTCAGTCTGATTACAACCGTCAATTCAACCAGCAGCGTTTTAGAGATGTTCTGGAAGCTGGCGTCGAAAAGCTTGACTTGCCATTGCTCCAGCAAAGAAACTATCTTTTTAATTGGCAATATGCCCTTAACTATAGTTTGTCGAAATCCTTGCGCATGAATATCACTGCCTCCAACAACTTTATTGTACGAAACTATTTTGAAGAAGAGGGTAACCCTGATTCAGGTATTAACGAAAACCTGAATCTTTGGGATGGCTTCTTTGATATCGGAGAACCCAACAGGCAAGCTCAGCAGTTTCAACTGAATTATGATATTCCATTTAACAAAATACCTATCCTTGATTTTATTAATGCACAATACACCTACACCAGTAACTTTGATTGGCAACGGGGTGGCGACGCCATAAATGAAGTGGTTCAGGACGCCCTTGGAGATCCTAATGCTGTTATTAACACTGTCCAAAATGCCAATACACATGCAATTACCGCTGCGCTAAGCATGCAACGTCTTTATGATCAAATAGGACTTAAAAGGAAAGACGGCAAGGGCAATGTTGGGAATGCTCCTGTTCGCCGGGATAAAGCCGGAAATCCGGCAGCAGGGGAGGAAAAACCAAAAAAGAAAAGTAGTGCTGCATTCAATACTGTTGTTGATATAGTAACAATGGTAAAACGCATTAACGTAAATTACAGAGAGAATAACGGTACAGTTTTGCCTGGATATACCCAGTCTATTGGATTTATTGGAACTACAAAGCCAACTTTAGGTTTTGTCTTCGGAAGCCAGAAGGATGTGCGCTTTAAAGCAGCCCGAAACGGCTGGCTTACACCTTATAATGAGTTTAACGAACAATTTATACAACGAACTAACAACCAACTGAATATTACCGCTACAGCTCAACCGGTTCGCGATTTGACCATTGATTTATTGGCAGACAGGCAAATTTCCAGCAGTTTACAGGAGAATTATGAGATTGATGCAGGTGTGTATATAGAGCAAACGCCTAACACTTTTGGAAACTTCAGTATATCTACTATTATGATTGGTACAACGTTTAGTAAAAGTGATGAATTTGAATCAAAGAATTTTGAAACTTTCAAAAATAATAGAATTGTTGTTGCAGATAGGTTGCAGTCAGATAACTCGAGTCCGGATGAAGGCGTAGATGAGAATGGATATCCTTTAAGATATGGCCCAACAAGCCAGGACGTGATTTTACCGGCTTTCTTTGCCGCCTACACCGGTCAGGATGTATACAGGGTTAATTTAGATGCTTTTAGAGATATTCCCATACCCAACTGGAATATTAAGTATACAGGGTTAATGCGGATTAAATCCTTTAAAAAGAAGTTCAAACGTTTTTCATTGAGCAATGGTTACCGGTCTGCTTATAGTATAAATACTTTTCAAACCAATTTAGAAAGATCCCAGCTTGTCAATGATAATCTTCCGCCAGTTAATCCGGATACACAGGATTATCTTCCAGTGGACATTATTAATAATGTTGTTCTTACAGACCAGTTTAATCCTTTAATTAGAGTAGATTTTGAAATGCAAAATTCGCTTAGCGTCCTGGCAGAAGTAGGTACAGACAGAGCCTATTCTTTTAGCTTCGACAATAACTTACTTACGGAGATTACTGGCCAGGATTATACTCTGGGACTGGGATATCGGTTTAAGGATGTAAAATTTGTAACAAACATTGGTGGCCAGAAGCAACGTTTGAAGGGCGATTTAAACCTAAAATTAGATTTTACGCTAAGAGATAATATTACTATTATTAGAAATCTCAGCTTAGAAAATAATCAGGTAACTGCAGGGCAGAATTTATTGTCTACTAAATTTACAGCAGACTATGCCCTAAGTAAAAATCTGAACGCTTTATTCTTTTTTGACTATTCATTCTCAAAGTTCGCTGTTTCTACCGCATTTCCTCAGACAACTATCAATACAGGGTTTACCATTCGATATAATTTCGGAAACTAAAGACATTTTGAACCTTTATTAGAAAAGGAATCCAAATAATATTTGTTTTGGATATTGTTTTCATATGATATCCGCGCATTTAAGGATTTAGCCTCTAATCCTGCCTATTTTTTTTGAAAACCAACAGATTATCTACTACATTTGCGGGCAAAACAAAACGATATAAAATGAATATACCATCCGAATTAAAGTACACCAAAGATCACGAATGGATAAGGATTGATGGCGATATCGCCACCGTAGGCATTACAGATTTTGCACAGGGGGAACTTGGCGATATAGTTTATCTTGAAGTTGAGACACTGGATGAAACTTTAGAAAAGGATGAAGTTTTTGGGACTGTTGAGGCCGTAAAGACTGTTTCTGATCTTTTTTTGCCACTAAGCGGTGAGATCATTAAATTAAACGAATTACTGGAGGATGAACCGGAAAAAGTAAATACTGATCCCTATGGCGATGGTTGGATGATTAAAATAAAGATAAATAATGCCTCGGAGATCGACAGTCTTATGAGTGAAGCAGATTATAAGGAGCTTATTGGTGTTTAAACGTTATAGTTTTACTATTGGCTTTATTTGCTGGATTGTAATTATTACTGTACTTAGCCTATCCTCATTTGAAGACTTTGACACTCAGGGTATAAACATCCCTCACCTGGATAAATTGGTTCATTTCTTTTTCTATTTTGTTGCTGCTATCCTGGGAGTATTGTTAATTAGGGAACAGACTAAAGGCCATCTAAACTTATACAGATCTATTATTATTTCTACCTTATTCGTTATTGTTTATGGTATAGTTATTGAAGTAATTCAAAGTACTTTTATCCAGTACAGAAGTGGAGAATCATTTGATGTCCTTGCCAATAGCATTGGTGCATTTTTAGGCGCAGGCTTAATAATTATACTATTTTCTGGTAAAACGCCGTTAAAATGGAAAGATTAATTGCTTTTTAATCAAATTAATAGTTAAATTAGCGAATATTAAAATTTTAGAAGATGGAACTAAAAAAGAATCCAAAAGCCGATTTAAGAAAAAATAGCGGACTCTATTTTGTTTTAGGATTGGCAGTTGTTATGTTAATTGTATGGGGTGCATTTGAGTGGAAAACTTACGATAAAACTAGTGAATATGACATTTCTTTGAATGTTGAGGATACTATAGATGAGGAAGTTCCCATGACGGAACAGATCAAAACACCTCCGCCACCTCCGCCACCTTCTGCTCCTGAAGTAATTGAAGTTGTAGAAGATGAGGTAGAAGTAGAAGAAACTGTTATTGAATCAACAGAAACAAGTCAGGAAGAAGAAGTCATAGAAGTTGAAGACGTTGACGTTGATGAAATGGAGGAAGACGTGGATGTTCCTTTTGCCGTAATTGAAGATGTGCCAATATTCCCCGGTTGTGAGGGAGCTAGCGATAAAAGGGCATGTTTTAATGAAATGATGCAAAAACACATTCGCAAAAACTTCCGTTATCCGGAAATAGCTCAGGAAATGGGTATTCAGGGTAGAGTAAATGTTATGTTTACAATTCAGAAAGATGGAAGTATAGGAAATATCAGGTACAGAGGTCCGGATAAGAACCTGGAAGCAGAAGCACTCCGAATTATTGAAAAACTTCCCAAAATGACGCCTGGTAAGCAGAGGGGAAGAGCGGTTAGGGTACCTTTTAGTATTCCAATTACCTTTAAATTACAATAAGCTCAAAAACCAGAAATATATTTAAACCCTGACCAGTTAATGGCAGGGTTTTTTGCTCTAAATTATTGGCTCTTTAAACTCTTATAAAAGGTCTCCCGCATGACTTCTGGCTTAATATAGCCATTGCCATGAGTGCTATCATAGACCACACTGATGCTGGTGTCGGCTTTTATTTCTTCAAGGCTTTTTCCTGCCTCAATAGCAGCTAGAATACTTGACTTTATATCTTCTAACATAGCAACATAAATTTCCAGCTCTTTTTTTGTGGAATGCCTTCCATGACCCGGAATTACTTTTGTCTCATTACCTATTATCATTAGTACTTTTTTATGAGCATCAATATAACCCTGTAAACTACCACCACTATTCAGATCAATATAGGGATACCTCCCGGCAAAATAAGTATCTCCCATATGTATAACATCATTAGTAACAAAATAGACTATGGCATCGCCATCTGTGTGGGCATTGTGAACATGAAATGCCATGATAGTTTCATCTTGGTCATGAAAGGTTATATCCTCCGAAAAGGTAACTTCCGGCAGCATTTTATCGTAATACTCTTTGGTAATCTTTTTATCCTCTAATTTTTTTTGCTGATCAGCCATAACTCGTTTTCGTACATTATTATGTGCTACCAGAGTGGTAAGGTCTGTGTTAAAACTTGCATTACCTCCGGTATGGTCACCGTGCATATGTGTATTAAATAGAAATGCAATAGGCTTATCAGTTAGTGATTCAATTGCAGCCTTTATTTTATTACTCAAACGATCAAATTGGTCATCAATCATAAAGACATTCTTCTGGCCTATGTAGATACCTATGTTACCGCCTTGCCCTGTAAGCATATAAACTTTGTCTGAAAGTCTCTCGATGCTAATAACCACTTCCTGGTCTTGTGCAGATAACAAAGAAATACAAAATGTTGAAATGAAGATCAGAAGCTTAACTTTAGTTTTATAAAAAGCCATAGATTTATATATTTATTGGCGAGGGCTTTAAAGATAATATAAACAAACATAATTCGTTGCAGGGATATGTAATGGGTCTTATCTTTGCCACCTCATAAAAGCGAACATTTTACTTCGCTTTCTATACATTAACGATTTCAAATGAAGACGGCTCTAGGAACGGCAAACAATACAAAAAGCTTATTGACTTTTGCTGATTTTAAGGAGATTACCAAATCGAGACTCGCACTTAGCGTTGTCTTTTCATCTTTGGCCGGCTATCTTTTAGGGGCCTATGAGGTTAACCCTTTATCACTTCTTCTGTTAGCATTTGGAGGTTACTGCATGGTAGGTGCGTCAAATGCTTTTAATCAGGTTATTGAAAAAGACCTCGACGCTCTTATGAACAGGACAAGGAACAGGCCTATTCCGGCAGGTAGGATGTCTAGCAATAAAGCCATGATCCTGGCCATACTGATGACAATTTTTGGGGTGGTTAGCCTATATATACTCAACCCCAAAACGGCTATGTTTGGGGCCATATCAATATTCATTTATACTAGTGTTTATACTCCTTTAAAAACAAAAACACCTTTATCGGTTTTTGTTGGTGCAATTCCCGGAGCAATTCCATTTATGCTCGGCTGGGTTGCTGCCACTAATAACTTCGGAATAGAACCGGGAACACTTTTCATGATTCAATTTTTCTGGCAATTCCCTCACTTTTGGGCGTTAGCTTGGATGCTGGATGAAGATTATAAAAAGGGAGGGTTTAAAATGTTACCTACCGGGAAAAAGGATAAGGGTACCGCAATTCAGATAATAATGTATACAATTTGGATGATAATCATTTCCATAATTCCGGTTTTTGGAATAACAGGGAGATTACATTTATCTATTCCGGCTGCTATAATAATCCTTATAATGGGATTAGTAATGTTGGTTTTTGGCTTTAGATTATTTGAAAAAAGAGATAATAAATCGGCCAGGAAACTTATGTTAGTTAGTGTAAGCTATATCACTCTTATGCAGTTGGTTTATGTTATTGATAAATTTTTATAATTCATATGGATCTTACACAAGGGACAAGTAAAGAAAAGAATGCCAGGGCAAAGAAAATGATGCTGTGGTTTGGAATAGCGAGTCTGCTAATGGGATTTGCAGGATGGACCAGTGCATATATCGTTAGTAGTTCCCGTCCGGATTGGCTTAAAGGCTTTGAACTCCCATCAGCTTTTTTATATAGTACTGTAATTATTATACTTAGCAGTGGTACTTACATCCTGGCAAGTAAAGCGATTAAAGCAAATAAGAGCAGCCTGGGCACCAAATGGTTGCTGCTTACACTGCTGCTCGGCATTGCATTTATTTTTATTCAGTTCTCCGGATTTTCACAACTGATTAACAAGGGTTACTATTTTACGGGTCCTACCAGCAATATTACAATGTCCTACATTTTTTTAATTGCGGCTGTACACATTGTTCATGTCATTGCAGGACTTATTTCACTTTTAGTAGTATTGTACAATAACATTAAGAATAAATACTCCGATACTAACATGTTGGGAGTTGAACTAGGGGCAACTTTTTGGCATTTTTTAGACCTGTTATGGGTCTATCTTATACTGTTTTTTTATTTCTTTAGATAATAAATGAATACAAAACTAGATTTGTATCCTAATTGGGCTTTTCTAGTGTTGAAAAAAATGTAAATTTGCCTTTATTCTTATAACACGATATATTTGTTTATGGATTCAACGGTAGCAACAAGTACAGAAGAAAGCGTTTGGGGGGGTGGGAACCGACCTTTAGGAGCAAGTTATGGAAAGCTAATGATGTGGTTCTTTATAGTTTCCGATGCTTTGACGTTTTCGGGATTTTTGGCCTCTTATGGTTTTTCTAGATTTAAGTTTATAGAAACTTGGCCAATAGCCGACGAGGTATTTACGCATGTTCCATTTTTTCATGGAAATTTCCCAATGTATTATGTTGCATTTATGACATTTATATTAATTATGTCATCAGTAACAATGGTACTTGCTGTTGATGCTGGCCACAAAATGATGAAGAATAAGGCCATTATCTATATGTTCCTTACCATTATCGGAGGGGCCATCTTTGTGGGCTCGCAGGCATGGGAATGGGCTACATTCATAAAAGGCGATTATGGTGCGATAGAAACAAGAGGTGGAAGAATTTTGCAATTTGTAAAGGCAGACTCCGGTGAAAGGGCTGCACTATCAGATTTTGCCAAAACATTGCCATCTGAACGTGTTGATCACGAAATGAAAAATGGAATATGGTTTTACCAGGGTGAAGCGCTTCCCTCTTATTCCGTTAATGAAGTTATGGAAGGATTAAAATCAAATCCAAATATTCTGATCAGAACAGAAACTATAGATTCAGAAGGAGAAAAAACACTCTTGACAAGAGAAGAATCGTTAAATAAGATCAAAGATGCAGAATTAGTAGTTGAGGGAGCTAATTTAATTAGGAACGAATATGGTAGTCGACTTTTTGCTGATTTCTTTTTCTTTATTACAGGCTTTCACGGATTCCATGTATTTTCAGGTGTAGTTATCAATATCATAATTTTCTTTAATATTATCCTGGGCACCTATGAGAGAAGAGGTCATTATGAAATGGTTGAAAAAGTAGGGCTTTATTGGCATTTTGTAGATTTGGTCTGGGTATTTGTTTTCACCTTTTTCTATCTGGTATAATAAAAACAAATAAAGAAGTAATAAAAGAATATCATAAATAATATAACATAATTTAAAATGGCACACGCGCACAAGCTGGAGATTTTTAGAGGACTAATAAAATTTAAATCCAACACTCAAAAGATTTGGGGTGTATTGATCTTTCTGACCATAGTTACCGGAATAGAAGTAGCACTGGGGATTTCGAAACCACATATTCTGGCGGCCAATACTTTTTTGGGGATGAAAATTCTAAATTGGATTTTTATAATCCTAACCCTGGTTAAGGCTTACTATATTGCCTGGGATTTTATGCATTTGCGTGATGAGAAAAGTTCCTTGCGAAGGGCTATCGTGTGGACACCAATTTTTTTGGTAGCCTATCTTATTTTTATACTCTTGTTCGAAGCAGACTATATTTACAATGTCTTTAAAGATGGATACGTAACATGGGATTTCTAACAAGGAATTAACAGAGCTTAAAGACGGTATAACAGCCGTCTTTTTTATTTTTGTAATGTCTAAATAATGACCAATGAAAAAGACATTCGTCTTAGTGGTACTTTTTATCTTGCCATTGGTTGCCTATTTGTTTTTTGCATCAGGGGTAAACAATTTTGGGAAACTCCCTATACTAACCGAGGGAGTTTTAGATATTCCTGGAAATATAGATAAAATTGCATTTGAGGATAAGATTACTGTTTTGGGTTTTTTGGGAAATAATGTTGAACTTAAGAAAGGCAATGCATTTAATCTGAATCAAAAAATTTACAAGCCATTCTATGAGTTTAATGACTTCCAAATGGTTATGATTATGCCTATCGGAACTGAGGACAAAATTGATAAATTAAAGGCAGAACTTGGTAATTTGGTTGATATTAAGAACTGGAAATTTATATTTCTTGAAGATGAAGAAATCAAGTCTGTTTTCAATTCATTAATGACAAATCTTAGTCTTGATGAAAACTTATGCACCGATTATGTTTTTATAATTGACAAGAAGAAAAATCTCAGGGGCAGAACAGACGATGAAGAGGAGGTTACAAAGTACGGCTTTAAGGCCACCTCTGTTGCGGAGCTTAATAATAAAATGGAGGATGACGTCAAAATCATTTTAGCGGAGTACCGTATGGCCCTTAAGAAGAACAATGCAGATAGATCTGATTAATGAGAAATAAATACACTTATGTCTGGGTATCACTTGTTATCCTGGTTTTTGGGATCATTTTTATTCCCAAAATAATTGAGCGCATAAAGACAGGTACAATTACACAACATGATCGTATGAATCTTGCCGGCAACGATGAAGCACTTGGTTTTATCTATTTGAATAATGAGAAAAGAAAGGTTCCAACTTTTGCATTTTTAAATCAGGATAGTCTGTTAATTTCTCAAGAAGACTACGAGGGAAAAGTCTATATAGTTGAGTTTTTCTTCACAACTTGTCCTACAATTTGTCCGGTAATGAATTCCAATCTGGTTGAAATTCAGGAAGAATTCAGAAATTTTGATGATTTTGGCGTTGCCTCCTTTACAATTAATCCAGAATACGATACGCCAAGGGTGTTGAAAGAGTATGCCGAAAAATATGGTATAAATGATATGGATTGGCACTTAATGACCGGGGACCGTCAGGAAATATATGACCTTGCAAATATTGGCTTTAATATTTTTGCTGCGGAAAATTCAGGAGTCCCAGGTGGATTTGAACATTCCGGCTTATTTGCACTAGTAGATAAAAATGGATATCTACGCTCAAGAACTGATGATTTTGGAAACCCAATTATTTATTACCGAGGAACAATAAGCGAATCTCAGGGAGAAAATGCTGAGGGAGAAAAACAAGAAATTAGTATTTTAAAGGAAGACATAAAAAAACTTCTAAGTGAATAAACTAAACAAAACGGTAAAGGAGAGGAAGTTTAACAAGATAATTACCATAATATCAATTTTGGTTCCTTTGGTGGTAGCGGTTTTATTTGGTGTTAAAATCCCAAATTCTGAACCTTTAGAATTTCTGCCTCCTTTTTACGCCTCTATTAATGGACTTACAGCAGTCTTACTTATTTATGCCGTTTGGGCTATTAAGAACGGTAATAGAGTTTTGCATCAGAACATTATGAGTGCTTGTATTATCTTGTCTATACTTTTCTTACTCATGTATATTGCTTATCATATGACCGCAGATTCCACATCTTATGGAGGCGTGGGTGTAATTAAGTATGTTTATTATTTTATTCTTATTTCGCATATAATTTTATCTATTGTTATTATACCCCTTGTCCTTAATACTTATGCCCGAGCATACTTTAAAGATTTTGAACGCCACCGTCAACTTGCTAGAATTACATTCCCTATCTGGTTATATGTGGCCGTTACCGGAGTCATTGTTTATTTAATGATTTCACCTTATTATGATTATTAGAAGTTTTATTATAATAATACCTTAATATAATAAATTAGTAAATTGAAAATTAAAGACCTTATTCTCGCAATTCTAATCTTTGTGCTACCATGGCTGTCAACAGCTCAATGTGCAATGTGCAGGGCGGTTCTGGAAAGTCAGGAAGACAATTCTATGGCTGAAGGTATTAATAATGGGATTGTTTATTTAATGGCGCTTCCTTACATTTTGTTAGGTGTAATTTTTTACTTTGTTTACAGGAAAATGAGATCATAAAACTATAGGTTCAACTTTAACAATTTTTTACGGTTCTCACTGTAACAATTCCTTGTTCTGGGAGTCTTATTTATTAGAAGTTTAAACTTTAATCAACCAACTCCATGTTCGATCTCGAAAGATGGCAGGAAATTTTTGACACGATCCGTAAAAACAAATTACGGACTTTCCTTACTGGTCTGTCTGTGGCCTCTGGAATTTTTATACTGGTAATTTTATTGGGTTTTGGTCAGGGGATGCAAAACGGTATTGCCGATGAATTTGAACAAGATTCGGCTACCAGTGTATGGGTTTGGCCAGGAGTTACGTCAAAAGAATTTAAAGGACTTAATCCGGGTAGGAGTATCCAACTGAATAATGAAAATTATGAGTCTTCCCTGGCCTTGTTTGGAGATGAAGTTGAATACAAATCACCGCGGGTATTTGTTCGTAATTTGCAGGTGAATTACGGAAAAGAGGCTCTGGTTTATAGTATACAGGGAGTTTCCTATGATTTTCAGTTTATTGAAAATGCGAAAATGTCCGAGGGACGTTTTTTGAACTATCAGGATGTAGTAAATACCGCTAAGGTCGCTATTATAGGAAATAAAATTAAACACGACGTATTTAAGGATGTAGAAACCCCTCTGGGTGAGTTTATTAATATATCCGGCGTATTATTTAAAATCGTTGGGATATTTTCAGAGAGAGAGGATCGGGAAGAAGAGCGTATTTATATCCCTGTAACTGCCGCTCAGCAAGTATTTAACGGGGGAGACCGAATTAATAATATGAGCTACACTATGCCAGTAGCGGAAAACTTTGATGAGGCTGTAGTTCAGGCTGTAGCTTTTAAGGAAAATTTACAGGCGCACCTTCAGAAGGCTCATACAGTGGCACCTGATGATACCGGGGCAATACATGTATGGAGCGCATTGGAAGAAGCAAAGCGCTATTATAGTCTAACAGGAAATATTAAATTCTTTTTCTGGTTTGTAGGGATCTGTACAATCATAGCCGGGGTAGTGGGCGTAAGTAACATTATGCTGATTGTTGTGAAGGAAAGAACAAGAGAAATAGGAATCCGAAAAGCTTTAGGAGCAAAACCCTGGTCGATTGTAGGAATGATTTTGCATGAGTCTATTTTTGTAACAGCCATTTCCGGCTTTGCAGGACTTATATTTAGTATGGGGCTTTTGGAAATAGTTGGGCCATATATAGAAGTGGATTACATCCTTAACCCTTCGGTTAATTTTAATGTTGCTATTTCTACTGTTCTGGTTCTGATTTTTGCAGGAGCAGTTGCAGGATTTTTCCCTGCATGGCGGGCGGCAAGTATTCATACTATCGAGGCCTTAAAAGACGAATAATATATTGAGAATATGTTTAACAGAGATCGTTGGAAAGAAATTTTAGAAGTACTGACCACTAATTGGTTCAGAACTCTGCTTACCGCTTTTGGCGTTTTCTGGGGCATACTTATATTAATTATTTTACTTTCTGCAGGAAAAGGCCTGGAAAATGGTATAAAAGCTGATTTTGGGGATATTGCTACAAATACCATGTTTATGTGGACACGCAGCACAACAAAAGCGCACATGGGCTTACCAATTGGAAGAAGATTTCGATTTAAAGTAGAAGATGTAAAGAGCATAAGTGATAATATTCCCAATCTGCGGTTTATATCACCCAGAAATCAATTAGGGGGCTTCGGGAATGACAATAATGTGGTAAGAGGTCTAAATACCGGAGCGTATAACGTATATGGAGACTATCCTGAGATAATCAACCAGGATCCCATGACCATTACTGAAGGACGTTTTATAAATCAGAACGATATAAGGGAAAAACGGAAAATAGCAATTATTGGAGCCGGAGTTAGAAATGAACTTTATGATAAAGGTGAGGCAATAATGGGAAGTTATATTAAGATTCAGGGGGTTAATTTTATGGTAGTGGGGACCTATAAGAAGAAGAGTAGTGATGGTGATGGTGAAGAGGGCCAAAAAGAAATATATGTACCCTTTACTTCTTTTTCGCAGGCATTTAATATGGGAAATGATGTGGGTTGGATGGCTATTACAGCCCACGATGGAACCTCAATTTCCAGTTTAAAAGAAGATATTGTTAATTTAATGAAAACCAAACACAAAATAAATCCTGAAGATACAAGGGCAGTTGGTTATTTTGATCTATATGAACAGTATAACAGAGTAGAAAGCTTATTCGGAGCAATGAGTTTTATCGCTTATTTCGTGGGAATTTTAGTCTTATTATCCGGAATTATCGGAGTGAGTAATATTATGTTGATTGTGGTTAAGGAAAGGACCAAGGAAATAGGAATACGCAGGGCATTAGGCGAAGATCCCTGGTCTATTAAAAAGCAGATTCTATTGGAGTCAATTTTTCTTACAATTATATCCGGTATGGCCGGAATTATTATTGGAGCTCTATTTATTTATGGTGTTAATGCCTTATTAGATGCTAATGGCCCTGTGGATATGTTTTTAAATCCCAGCATCAGCTTAGGTGTAGTTACTGTGGCCCTATTCATTCTGGTGTTGTCAGGATTACTTGCAGGTTTTATTCCAGCTCAAAGTGCTATAAAAGTAAAGCCAATAGATGCTTTAAGAACAGAATAAATTTGAAACATCAATCATTAAAACTATAAAAAATGAAAAAATCAGTAACGATTATCATTCTAATAGCCATTTTTTTGGCTTTCGGAGGTTCTATGTATTACCTCTATCAAAAGAATGAACAAGATCCAATTGTATACGAAACCGAAAAACCTTCTACCCAGACCATTATTAAAAAAACAGTGGCTACCGGCAGCATATTACCATTAGAAGAAGTCCTGATAAAACCCAATATTTCGGGCGTTATTGAGGAAATATTTGTCGAGGGGGGAGATTTCGTAAAATCTGGTGACTTACTGGCAAAAATAAAAGTTGTGCCAAACCTTAATGCACTTAATGATGCTAAAAATAGTATTGATGAGGCTAAAATTTCATTGGACAACGAAAGGCGAAATTTTGATAGGCAAAGTAGTCTTTTTAACAAAGGGGTAATCTCAAAAGTTGATCTGGAAAGAGCACAGCTAAGTTATGACCAGGCCAAACAAGCCTATAGTGCGGCAAATAAAAGATATGATATCGTTAAAACAGGAACTACCAAAGGTTATGGCAATGCCGCGAATACCATGATCAGGTCTACTGTTACCGGAATGGTTTTGGAAGTACCTGTAGAAGTAGGTAACCAGGTTATTGAAAGCAATAATTTTAATGAGGGAACTACAATTGCAGCAATTGCGGACATAGATAAAATGATATTTGAAGGAAAGGTAGATGAATCTGAGGTGGGAAAGATAAAGGAAGACCTGCCATTGGAAATTACTGTTGGAGCACTTGAAAATGTAACTTTTGACGCTATTTTGGATTATATTGCTCCAAAAGGGAATGAGGAAAATGGAGCTATTCAATTTGAAATTAAAGGAACCTTAAAGAAACAGGATTCAGTATTTATTAGGGCGGGTCTAAGTGCAAATGCATCAATAATACTGGGTAGAGCAGATAGTGTTCTTTCTATAAAAGAAGCGCTGGTTCAATTTGACCCGGAAACCAAAAAACCATTTCTGGAAATTGCTACCGGGGATCAGCAATTTGAGAGAAGGGATGTAGAATTGGGAATTAGTGATGGAATTTATGTAGAAGTGAAGTCTGGATTAGAAAAAGAAGATGAGATAAAAGTATGGAATGAGGTGAAACCCGATGAGTTTGAAGGGTAGTTTTTTAACATAATATTTTGAAGATTATTAGTAACATTTTAACAACTTGCCTGTCCTATTGTAAGGTTTGAATAAGTTTAACTTAAGACACTAACCATGATTGAAATAAAAAATCTCCACAAATCCTATAAGATGGGTAACAATTCGCTGCATGTTTTAAAAGGAATAAATTTTTCTGTTAAAGAAGGCGAATTGGTTGCAATTATGGGATCATCCGGTTCTGGAAAATCTACCTTGTTGAATATTCTGGGGATGTTGGATGTAGCTGATTCTGGTGAATACACCTTGGATGGTGTCCCTATAAAAAATCTTAATGAGACTAAAGCTGCCAATTACCGGAATAAGTTTTTGGGATTTGTTTTTCAATCTTTCAATCTTATAAATTATAAAAGCGCACTTGAGAATGTAGCTTTGCCTCTTTATTATCAGCGAGTTCCCCGAAAGGAACGACAGGCGAAAGCGATGAACTATTTGGAGCAAGTGGGGTTAAAGGAATGGTCGCACCATTTGCCAAGTGAACTTTCAGGGGGTCAAAAACAGCGGGTAGCAATTGCCCGTGCCATGGTTGCTGAACCCAAAGTCTTACTGGCCGATGAGCTTACCGGAGCGTTGGACAGTACTACCTCTTATGAGGTCATGGACTTAATTCAGAAAATTAACGATCAGGGTAATACCATTTTGGTAGTTACCCACGAGGATGATATTGCCCATATGTGTAAAAGGATCGTATATCTGAAGGATGGAGTTATAATTAAAGACGAAAAAGTAAAACAGATTAAGGCGTCTTCGTATGTTTAGTAGAGACACCTGGAACGAGATATTTGAAACTATTCAAAAAAATAAACTTAGGACCTTCCTTTCAGGTTTTACAGTGGCCCTGGGGATATTAATTTTTGTTTCTCTTTTTGGTCTGGGAAACGGCCTAATTAACACTTTTGACAAATTTTTCCAGGAAGACGCCACTAATGTACTCTATCTGTTTCCCGGAAAAACGACACTCCCATATAAAGGGTATAAATCATCGAGGCGAATTGAATTTGAAAATAGCGACCTCACCGATATCAAAAAAAACTTCCCAATGTTTTTGGAATATGTAACTCCTAGAATTTCAAGAAACAGGTTAGTGAAATTCAAGGAAGAATCTGACAATTATAATGTTACCGGGGTAGATTGGGGCCATCAATTTGCTGAGAAGACAATTATTATGAAAGGCCGGTACCTCAATGTGCAGGATGTTAAAAAGAAGACAAAACATGCAGTGATTGGACGTTTGGTTGAACAGGACCTATTTGGATCTAGAAATGCGATTGGTAAATATTTGGATGTTGGCGGAAGTGTTTTTAAAATTATTGGCGTTTTCCAGGACGACGGAGGTGATCGGGAAGAACGTGGAATATACGTCCCTTACACTACACTTCAAATAATCGAAAAAAACACAGATAAAATAGACCAAATGGTTGTGGCCTTCAAACCAGAAATGGGGTATATGGGCGCCATGGCTTTCGAACGTAGTTTGGATAAGTTCTTCAAAGACAAGAAATTCATAAATCCGGAAGATCAAAATGGAATTTTCATCAGAAACGTTGCAGATCAATTACAGCAAAATCAACAATTTGCACGGGTACTGCAAATTATAGTAGCTTTTGTGGCTTTTGGGACCATAATTGCAGGTATCATAGGTATAAGTAATATCATGGTCTTTGTCGTTAAGGAACGTACTAAAGAACTGGGCATACGAAAAGCTTTGGGTGCCACTCCAAAAGCAGTTATCAGCACTATTTTATTGGAGTCGGTTTTTATTACAACCATATCGGGCTTTACGGGAATGCTTATTGGAATTGCACTCCTTAGTTCCTTAGGAGAGAGTTTGGCGGAAGACTATTTTATCACCAATCCATTTATTAATACGGGTGTGGCTATTTCCGCAACCCTACTTTTAATTATGTTTGGGGCAATTGCGGGCTATATTCCGGCTAAAAGGGCAGGCCGTATTAAACCTATAATAGCTTTACGAGATGAATAGTATTCGATTTCTTTTTGACAAAAATACCTGGCAGGAAATTTTCGGATCTATCGGAAAGAATAAGACCAGGACTATAATTACTGTTATAGGAGTGCTATGGGGAATTTTTATCTATATCGCTCTGGCTGGGGCCGCAAAAGGAATGGATAACGGATTTGAAAAAAACTTCGAAACTGTTGCCAAAAATAGTATTTGGGCCTGGTCTCAAAGTACCAGTATACCTTATGCAGGGTTTAAAACCGGTAGGCAGTTGCGACTAAAAGTCCAAGATGCTATTGTCTTGAAAAACCGAATTCCTGAAATACAGTACATAGCACCAGTAAATACAAAAGGAGCATTTGGAGGAGCATCCGCTTTAACAGTACGGGGAATTAAATCCAATAGCTATGCGGTATATGGCTACTTTCCCGAAATAGCAAAGATTGCTACGCAAAAAATTTATGACAACGGAAGATTTATAAATGATGAAGACATCGCTCAGGCGAGAAAAGTTTGTGTTATTGGTGATCGCACCCAGCAAGAGTTATTTGATAAAGAGGAGGATCCAATAGGCGGTTATATAAGGGTTGAAAATATTTATTTTCAGGTAGTTGGGGTACATAAATTTACACAGACTACGCCATTTGGCACAGACGGAGATATCTTTATTCCCTTTACAACTTTCAAAAAACTGTATAATACAGGGGATGATTCTCAGTTTTTCACAATAGCGGCATATGACGATGCCGATGTTGTTCAGGTGGAAAAAGATATTAAAGCTGTTTTACGAAGTATTCATAAAGTTCACCCGGAAGATGAGCGTGCATTTGGGGCCTTTAATCTTGGAGAAATATTTAATAAGATTATGGGCTTTGCCAATGGGATAACCTTTTTATCCTTAATTGTTGGTGTTGCCACCATCTTGGCAGGAGTAATTGGAATTGGTAATATCCTGCTAATATCTGTTAAGGAACGAACTAAGGAATTGGGTATTCGCCGGGCATTAGGCGCAACCCCAAAGGAAGTACGTTCTTTGATTATTTTAGAATCCGTTTTTCTTACTATGATTGCCGGGGTTATAGGTATTATACTTGGGGCAGGGGTTTTAAGTTTGATCAATAACCTCACCAAGGATATTAATTTTCCATATACGAATCCAACGGTTCCTATACCATATGTCCTGGGAGCGTTAGCTATTATGATAATATTGGGAACACTAATAGGTTCAATTCCTGCACAGCGGGCAGTGAGCATTAAGCCCATAGATGCGTTAAGAGAAGAATAAACAAAACCATTAACTATATACTAACACATTAGATTAAGATGAATAAAATTGTAAAATATGTATTGATTGGGATTGTAGGGCTCGGAGCATTGTGGGCTGCTGCTTTTTTTATAAAATCCAATAGCAAATCAGCCATAACATACGAAACAAAAAAACCATTTACTTCAAATATTGAGAAGAAAACGGTAGCCACAGGTAAAGTAATCCCTGAGGATGAGATTGAGATCAAACCTCAGATTTCTGGAATTATTGAAACCATTTACCTGGAAGAAGGCGCTCAGGTTAAGGCGGGCGATTTAATTGCCGTAATAAAAGTGGTACCCAATGAGCAATCCTTGAATCAGGCCCGTGGAAGAGTAAGAAATGCCGAGATTGAATTAAGTAATACCGAAATTGAATATAAACGGAATAAGGCCATATTTGATAAAGGAGTTATTTCCAGCCAGGACTTTAACGTCTTGCAATTAAGATATGATCAGGCCATTCAGGAATTGGACAATGCACGAGCAGATTATCAGATTATTAGAAGAGGCTCTGCCGGAGGTTCTTCAAGTGCGAATACTAACATTCGGGCGACGGTTGCCGGCACATTGTTGGAAATTCCGGTAAGGGAAGGAGATCAGGTAATTCAGAGCAATAACTTTAACGATGGAACAACCATTGCTACAATTGCCGATTTGGGCAAGATGATTTTTGAAGGAAAGGTGGATGAAGGAGAAGTAGGGAAACTAGAGATAGGCATGCCCCTTGAAATTAGTTTGGGAGCCATAGAAGATGAAAAATTTGAAGCAAAGTTAAAGTTCATCGCACCAAAAGGAATAGAAGAGTCAGGTGCGGTACAATTCAAAATAGAAGGCGATGTGGTTGTGGAAGGAGATTTTATGATCAGGGCTGGATATAGTGCTAATGCATCGCTGGTTCTTGAGAAGAAAGACAGTGTTATGGTAATACCCGAAGCACTCCTGCAATTTGATAAGGAAACAGATGAACCCTATGTGGAAGTTGCCGTTGGTGATCAGAAATTTGAGCGCAAAGAAGTTGAAATAGGAATTTCCGATGGGGTTAACGTGGAAATTATCTCAGGCATAACTGAAGAAGATGAAGTAAAGGTCTGGAATAAAACCGAGCCGATTAAAAAAGGTGAAGACGAAGAGGAGGAAAGTGAAGAAGAAGATTAATTAACCTAAATACGAATAGTCAAGCAATTATAATTATCAAAAAACGACAGATGAAATTTAAAGTTACAGCACTGTTATTCCTGTTTGGTATTGGAATGGCGATAGCACAGAAAAAGATTTGGACCCTTGAAGAATGCGTTACTTACGCGGTAGAAAATAACCTCTCCATTCAGCAATACGAATTGGACCTGGAAAATGCTACAATTGACAAATCGGAGGCCATTGGGGCCTTTCTTCCCAATTTAAATGGGGCGCTGAATGGTCAGAGAGATACAGGATTGTCTTTCGACCCAACTAATAATCAACCTGTGAACACTACCCAAATAACCTCTGCCGGAAGTGTTACCTCCTCAGTACTTTTATTTGATGGAGCTAGAAATATTCACAGGCTTAACAGATCGAAACTTAACGCAATTGCTAACCAATACCGTTTAGATGATCTGGTAAACGATATTCGTTTAAATGTGGCCATAAATTATTTAAGTATTTTGTCTAACAAGGAAGCGGCTAAAGTTGCTAAAGCGCTATATGCTGTTACAGAACAGGATTTAAACAAAACAAAGGAATTAGTTGAGTCAGGTGTGGTCGCCAGAGGAGATTTATTGGAAATAGAGGCCACTGCGGCAACTCGGGAACAGCAAATTATAAATTCTGAAAATGATGTGCTTATTTCTCGAATTAATTTGGCACAGTTACTGCAGATCACAGATTATGAAAACTTTGATATTTCTGATGCAGAATTTGAAGTACCTTCTGCGGACATATTGAAAAACTCACCTAAAGTTATTTTTGATAAAGCCATGACTTATTGGTATGAGACCAAATTTTTCGAAACCAATGTGGACTTGGCTGAAAAAGATTTATCCATGGCAAAAGGATTAGCTTATCCAACACTTAACGCATTTTTTAATTATAATACACGTTATTCCGATCAATTTCTTGATCCTGTAACAGGGCAACTAATCCCTTTTGGAGAACAGCTTTGGATTAATGACGGTATTGGCTATGGAGTACAAATTAACATACCTGTCTTCAATGGTTTTAGTACACGGAATTTAGTTAAACGCTCTCAAATAGATGTTAAAAAAGCCGAACTTCAGCTGGAGCAGAATAAATTGGATCTGGAAACAAATATAAATCAGGCCTATGTAGATGTTGTTAATAGCTCTAAAGCCTATGAAGCAGCCCTCAAGACACGGGAAGCGAGGTTATTGGCGCAGGATTACGCTGAAGAAAGATATGATGTGGGTATTCTGAACGCATTTGATTATAGCCAGGCGCAGGCAAGAGTGGATAATGCGGAAGCTGAAGTAATACGAACTAAATATGACTACGTTTTTAGAATTAAAGTACTGGAATTCTACTTTGGACTGCCTATAGTAATTGATTAAAGAAAAAATAAATTTTAGTATAGACCTGTTGAGTTGTTTATACCTAACAGGTCTTTTTATATTTGCTCCACAGTTATGGCAATAATTTTAAATATTGAGACTGCGACCACCAATTGTTCTGTAAGCATTGGTAAAGATGGTCAAACGATTTCATTAAGGGAACAGAATAGTGCTTCCTACTCCCATTCTGAAGACTTGCACTTTTTTATAAAGCAAGCTCTAAAGGAGGCTTCCCTCACTGCTGATGATCTCGATGCGATAGCCGTTAGTAAAGGCCCGGGTTCTTATACCGGATTGCGAATAGGTGTTTCTGCGGCAAAAGGACTTTGTTTTGCTCTAGACCTTCCTCTTATCGGAATTTCCACTTTAGAAAGTATGGCCTCTCAGTTTAAAATAAAGGATGGTGTTGTGATTCCTGTTCTGGATGCAAGACGTATGGAGGTTTATTCTGCAGTGTTTAATTCGAAGTATGAACAGATTAGGGAAACCCGCGTAGAGGAGGTTAAACCAGATTCATTTGAGCAATTTGCCAATCAGGAGCCGATATTTATTATTGGAAGTGGAGTAGTAAAATGTAAGGAAATATTGGAACACCCGAATTTTGTATTTGACGATTCCATAGTGCCTTCGGCCCAAGAAATGAGTCAACTATCCTACATGGAGTTTAGGGCGAATAAGTTTGAAAACATTGCTTATTTTGAACCGGATTATTTAAAGGATTTTGTTAGTCAGCAAAGCAAGAAATAAAAATCTTCTCAGAACTAATGGTTAACAAAACTGGATGTCGATTTTAATCCGGATTATGAACCACTCTTTGTGGAAATGGTATTTCGATATTTGCTGCATCAAATCTTCTTTTAAGCTCTTCCATTATAAAAAAATGAGCTTCCCAAAAGTCTTCATTTTTAGCCCAGAAACGCAGGGTGAGATTTACGGAACTATCTCCTAATGCGCCTACAAATACTTGTGGCTTGGGCTCTTTCATTATAGTTGTTTGTTCCCTGCATATTTCCAGGAGAATGTCTTTGGCTTGTTTAATATTGGAACCGTAACTAATGCCAACATCAATTTTGTCCCTTCTTGTTTTTTCCGCATTGTAATTAATAATGTTATTGTTAGAGAGTTGTCCGTTTGGAATAATAGCCACCTGATTTCCAAATGTATTTAGTTTGGTAGTGAAAATGGAGATTTCCTTTACCGTACCGTCTACTCCCTGGGCGGAAATAAAATCCCCTATTTTAAAGGGTTTGAAAAATAATATTAAAATTCCACCTGCAAAGTTGGCCAAAGAGCCCTGCAGCGCCAGTCCAATGGCAAGACCCGCAGATGCTACAACAGCAAGCAGGGAAGAAGATGCCACTCCTAACTGTGTAACGACGGCAACAAAAAGAAGCACCTTTAAACCTACGCTAATCAATTGCATAAGAAAAGACTCCAGTGCCAGATCATAATCTTTCCTTTCAAAAAATTTGTATACCAGACGGTTAATTAATTTTATAAACCATAATCCAACTATTAAAATAATAATAGCTGTGATCAAATCGGGAAAAAACCCCCAAATCCAGTTTATGGCGTTCTCTAAATGTTGGTTATAATTAGATAAGTCTTTCATAGATTCTTTTTATTTAAAAAACAAAATTAAAACATTTCTATTACTAAGAAATGCGATGATAAAAAATATTGAGAAATTAGTAATTCTTTTTGAGCTGATTTAAAACTTGTTCCATATTTTCGGTTGGTAACTTGCAGGAACCAAGTTCACAGAGGTAGATAAGAGTACTATTTGCCACATATCTGTTTTGAATTAATGATAACTTGCTCTCTTCTTTGGCACCAGCAAATACCACGTTGGGTAAATAGGATTTCTGCATTGTACTGGCTGTTTTCATATAGTCTTCCCCTACTATACTTATTTCATAAAAAGGTTTTTGAAAATACAATACCAGATGAAGCCAATTGGCATAACTGGCCGTGTCTTGCTCAAAACTTTGCTGCAGATTCATTACCATTTGTTGTGCAATGTTTTCATAATTCTCATCCGGAAAATATCTGGATAATTTAAATAGATTTTTAGCCATAATTGAGTTTGATGACGGAATGACGTTATCTGCCTTTTCTATGGTTCTCCTGATAATAAATGAATCTTGTTTTGGAGTAAAGAAAAACAAACCACTGTTATCATCGGTAAAATTAGCAATACAATAATCTGATAATTTTTTTGCCTCATTAAGCCAATTTTCATCAAACGTAATTTCATATAGACCTATATAACCATCAATGACAGAGGCATAATCTTCCAGATAACCATTGATGGTGCTTTTACCATTTTTATGATTATGGTACAGGCTGCCATCTTTCTTTATAAATGTTTCCTTAATAAATGTGGCATTTTTTAAAGCCAGATCCAGATAACTATCATTTTTGATAAATCTGTAGGCATCTGTCAATCCCTTTAACATTAATCCATTCCAGGAACAAAGTATTTTATCATCTAATCTGGGGGGATTTCTATTTTCCCGGAGTTTATTTAATATTTCTTTACACTCTGAAATAATTTCATTGACTTCAGAAACAGAAAGTTTGTGTTTTTTAGCTATTGTCTCGTCTGATTCATCCCTTATTAATACGTAGTTACCATGCTCCCAAAGCCCAAAATCGTTTATGTTGTAATAGTCCTTGAAAAGCTCAAATTTATCAGTAAGAAGCGCTTGTAATTCCGATTTTTGCCAAACGTAATATGCCCCTTCTTCCAATTCCCCGGTTTCATTCAGGCTATCGGCATCCAGTGAAGCGTAAAAAGCATTGGTGCTGTCCATAAGCTCCGAGGTAACAAATGCGATAGTTTCTTCCACTACTTTCTTGTATAATGGGTTTTGAGTTACGGCATATGCTTTGGAATATAAACTTATTAATTGACCATTGTCATATAACATTTTTTCAAAATGGGGGACATGCCATTTTCCATCCACAGAGTATCTCGAAAAACCACCGGCCAAATGATCGAAAATTCCTCCATAAGCCATTTTCGTAAGTGTCAAATTTACATATTCCAGGAGGTCTTCTTTTTTTCTGGTAACTGCATAATGCAGTAAAAAATCAAGGTTGCCGGGCATCATAAATTTTGGAGCCCGGTTATAACCCCCATAATTATGATCAAAATGGCGAGACCACTTTTTAACCGAATCATCTAATTGATCTTTAGTTAAAATCTGGGAATTTGCACCAACTTCTACAAGATTAATTGCCTTAATCCCTTCAGCTAGATCTTTAGCATATCCATTTATTTTATCGGGTTGTTCCTGGTAAAGCCTTGTCAGTTCTTTTAAAACCTTCATCCAATCATCTTTCTTCACATAAGTTGCTCCCCAGAATGGACGTCCGTCTGGTAAGGCAACTACATTTAATGGCCATCCACCTCTTCCAGTCATCATTTGAACTGCATCCATATAAAGATGGTCAATATCCGGACGCTCTTCCCGGTCTATTTTTATATTTATATAATGTTCGTTCATCAAATTTGCCACTTCTTCATCTTCGAAGCATTCTTTTTCCATAACATGGCACCAATGACAGGCAGCATAACCTATGCTTATAAGAACTAATTTATTTTCATTTTTGGCTTTTTCCAGAGCATCATCGCTCCAGGGTTCCCAGTTTACAGGATTATGAGCATGTTGCAACAGATAAGGGCTGCTTTCATTTATTAGGGCATTGGTATGTTTATATGACATGGTTTCTTTTTTTTGTGAGCAGGCATTTAAGGCAACTAATACTAAAAGTAAAGTGTAATTAAACTTAGACATATACAAAGTTACTACTAATTAAAGAGCATAAAAAAAGCGCCGTAAAGGCGCTTTTAATTTTTTTTAAGATTTCTTAATTAACTTCAAAAGTAATTTTAACATTTACCCGATAATCGTCTATTTCACCACCTTTCACTGTAGCGCTTTGTTCACTCAAATATACCGAACGTATATTTTTGACGGACTTGGATGCGTGGGCAACCGCTTTTTTGGCAGCGTCTTCCCAACTTTCATTGGAATTTGCCATTACTTCAATAACTTTTAAAACTGACATAATACTTCTTTTTAGTGTTACGTTAAGGTAGCAAATAAAAAGGGAAGGGACAATAATTTAATGCGAAATTATCCGTTCAGCGCGACCACTTCAGATATCTTATCTCCCAACATATTTTTCAGCATTGTTTCTATACCATTTTTCAAAGTATAGGTAGATGAAGGACATCCGCTACAGGCACCCTGAAGAATAACATTTACTGTTTTGCTTTCTTTCTCATAAGATTGAAAAAGTATATTTCCACCGTCACTGGCAACTGCTGGTTTTACATATTCTTCAAGAATGTTAATGATCTCTTGCGAAATATTATCTAATGTTTCGTTCTTTGTTTGAGCATTAGATGTGCCTACAGATTTAATTACAACTTCATCACTGGAGACTACTTCATTTCCATCGGCAATAAAATTTCGGATCAATTCACGGAGTTCCATAGTAATCTCATCCCAGCTGGTGACCTCATATTTCGTAATGGAAACATAGTTTTCATCCATAAAAACCTCTTTAACATAAGGCAGGTGAAATAATTTTTTGGCCAGATCAGAACCTTTAGCTTCATCAAGATTTTTAAATTCAAACATAGTAGGGACTATTTGTCTATTTCCTACGAATTTCATTACGGCCGGATTTGGGGTAATTTCGGCATATATTGTAATGGCTACTTTCGTATTATCATCCTCTTCATTAACAATAGGTTCCCCGGAGTTTAAATATTCAACCAACTGTTGTGCCACCTCGTCCCTAACTGATGGCCAATCTATTATATCAAAGCGTTCCAGGGCTATGAAATTCCCTGAAATATATACCGTTTTTATAAATGGAAGGTAAAATAACTGCTGAGCCAGAGGAGAATTTTTGGCATCATCTATATTACTGAATTCGAAATTACTCCCATTTGTAAGAAAATGATTAGTCTCAAATTTTAAAATGGCCGGGTTGTTTGTTTCTACTACTGTAATAACGTATTCTTTCATTGTATTTGTTTTCAGCAAAAATACAACCATTTTAGCTTCCCATGCATATATAATAATGTTGAATTTCATCCGTTATACTTTATATTTGAACGAAACTGCATAAAACGCGCCCTATCCTTAGATGAAAAAACACCTGTTGATTTTGTTTATATATGTTGCTTTTTCGAGCTCTTTAACGGCACAGGAGGGTATTCCTGTATATTTTGATTATTTAGCGGACAACTACTATTTGGTATTCCCCTCTATGGCAGGTATTAGCGATGGCGGTAAAATTAGACTTACGGCCAGAAAACAGTGGTTTAGTGTAGATGAGGCTCCAAGTTTACAGACGCTTAGCGCCAATTACAGGATTCCGGAGAGTCCGAGTGGAGTAGGGGTAATCATTTTTAATGATGCCAATGGTTATCATTCTCAGACGGGTGCAAAGCTGACTTACGCTCATCATTTGCAGTTAGGACCAGAAATCAGGATACTAAATCAGTTGTCATTCGGATTGAGCGCAGGTTTTATTCAAAGTAGTCTTGATGAAACAGAATTCAGGTCGGTTATCCCGGATCCTATTATTACAGGTGGAAAAAATAGCGTTGGATATTTTAATATAGATTTAGGGATGTCCTATAACTATATGGAATTCTATGCAAATTTCGCAGTCTTAAATCTTTTGGGTACAGGGCGAGACCTTTATACAGCTGTTGAATTTGATAATTTAAGAAGGTATTTAATTAATGCTGGCTATGTATTTGGGAAAAACTTGTGGAAGGTTGAACCTTCTATTCTTTTTCAATTAACAGATTTTACTGAAGAGAAAACTGTGGACATCAATGCTAAGGTTTATAGAGAATTAAGCTTCGGTATGATTTGGGCAGGCCTCTCTTACAGAAGGAGTTTTGATGGTGCCCAATTCCAGGTTGATGGTACTTTAGGTGAACAGAGACTTCAATTGTTTACACCAATTATCGGCATTAATTATAACAGGTTTATGTTCTCCTATAACTATTCATACCAATCCGGAGATATTCGTTTAGACAGCGGAGGGTTTCATCAGATTACCCTGGGTTATGACTTTGGTCCGGTAAGGGAAAACAGATATGACTGTTTCTGTCCTGCGGCAAATTAAAAACGGGCTTAACAACTTATTCTGCTAAACCCGCTTTTTTAGATATTACAACTTTAGTTTATTCCCATTTGAACTTTTTAAAGGCAGCCTGTCTTTTTATAGCGTTTAACATCGCATTTTCAAGCTCTCCCTTTTCCTGTTGGGCATGTTTGCTGATATAACTCTCCCGCTTGGCATTAAGTTGTTGTATTTCCTTTTGAATCCTTTTTCTTTCAGTCTTTTTCTCACCTATAAACGCATTCAGTTCCGCCTTCGACTTATCTCTTAATTCTTTAGGTAATTCCTCTTTTTTTACTGCTGCCACATCAAATTCATCATCTTCAGCTGCATCTATAAGATCCCATGACGAATTCTTATACATCCCGGAACTTTTACTAACTGCCCGTTTCACGGCTACTGCCTCTTCCAATTCCATGGCATTGTTGTCTTGTTGGGACTGTAATTCCAGTTTTTTGCTTCCCGTGGCGCCATAGGAAATATAAGTGCTGTTCAATTTTGAATTTAGTTTAATGATAACATCATCATAAGGAGTATTTATATGAACAATCTGTTTATTATGATCTATTGCCATATATTCTCCACCGGTCAGCGTAGCACCCTTTTTCCAATCTGTGTTAATGCCTTGCTGATAGTTACCGCAAAATATAGTATTTACAATGATCTCTTTTTCTCTGGCATTAGTCACAGCGTCCCTGTAATTAAGTTTCCCCTGAGTAAAAGGCTCATTTCCTGCAATAAATATCATTTTTAAATTATCAGGATTTTTACCCCAGTCTAACTGACGTAAAGAAGTCTGAATAACTTCGCCACAGTATTCCTCGCCACCATTTGTGCTTAAAGAAAAAAGTTTTTCAGAAATCTCATCCAGATCACTGCTGAACCCGATAACCTGTTGAATATAGCCTTCCCTTGAAGAAAGTCCGTCATTTCCATATTGGTAAAGTGCAATCTGTAGATTAGGCCTGTGTCCATTCCCGCATTTTGCATAAGAGAACTGATTCACAATATCCCATAGCTGAGCTTTGGCCTGATTAATTAACCCGTCCATACTATTACTTGTGTCTAACAGTAGTGCGATTTTTACAGTGTTGTTGTCCTTATCTTTTTTGCCAATTAAAAATTTTTCCGTCCCGGAGTTATTTATTTCCTCCTTGCTTTGTGGGGCATAACCGAATGCCGTTCCAAGAGTCAGACCTAAAAGAATAAGACCGATAGTGTTTTTTAAATTTTTCATAATGTTATTTTTTTAATTATAATTATTCACTAAAAGTAGGTCTGAACTTTTTCACAAAAAATGAGGAATGAGCCAAATGACCCCCTGATTGAGTGAAATGGTACAATGATTGCGTAAAGCCTGCTATTCAGGGATAAACAGACCAGGATTTGAAATAGTTGTATTTTTTAATACCGTATAAATCAAGTAAGTTTATCCTTATAAATGCAAATCATGCAAAAGAATAAGTACCTGTTAATAGCTTTTTATCTTGTGCTTTTTGTAGGTTTTTCCCAGGCTCAGAAGAAGGCTGAAGATTCAGGGGAAACGTCCTATGCGGTTTATTTAGATTCAGCCAAATTTTATAAGAAAGCCAATATTGCAAAAAGCATTGATTTTATCGCACAGGCTATTGCAAGTCTCGGGCAAAATGCTAATAAGCAGGAACTTGCTTTTGCACTTACAAATTTGGGAGAGGTGTATCAATATCATAAGCAATACGATCTTGCTATTTCTAATTTTAAGGACGCTCAGGACGCCAATAAAACATCCAGGACAACTTTGCTACTGGGGAAGGCCTACATTCAAACAAAGGATTACAAAAATGCCGCAGCTGTATTACATCCTCTCGAGGACATAAAAGGTTTGGTGCCCTATCAAAGAATTGAATTGTATGAATTATTAGGCGATGGGTACAAGGGGTTTGGTGAAACTAATAGGGCTATAGCCTATTATGAGGAAGGCCTGAAAGTTGCTAAAAAAAATCAGGTTAGCCCAAAAATGCCTGATTTAAATTCTAAAATTGCGGATGCTTATGCCCAGGATAACAGGCTGGAAGAAGCAGAAAGTTATTATGGAAATTCACTCGAACTTTCAAGCCAACAGGCCCCCCAAAGAGCTATTCAGGAAAAGGAAAAAGTTGCAGATTTTTATAATAAAAAAAATCAGTATGACGATGAGATAAAGTTGAGGAAGAAGAGCCTGAATGAATTAAAGTCACTGCCCAGGGTTTCTGCAAAAACGGCAGGAGCTCCTATTGATGCAGATTCAATAACAGCACAAAGTATTAATTTCAAAATTGCCAATGCTTATGTCGCTCAGGATAAATATGATGAAGCCATACCCTATTTGGAAAAGAGTATTAAAGAAGCAAATATTGAAGATGACCTGATTGTGCAAAAAGATGCCACCCGTAAACTTTCAGAGGTATACAGGGATAAAGGTGATTATTCAAAAGCCTTTGAAACCTATCAGAAATACGTTGCTATCGTGGATACACTTTATCTTCGAAAAGAGCAGGAAATATCTCAGGCTTCCAGATTTAACAGAGAAATTGCGGCAAGTCAGGGCAGAATTACCGGCCTGGAAAAAGAAAGGGAACTTACACAGAGTAAATACGATCTCGCAGTAACGGAACAACAATTGGCCATGGAAAGTAATAAAAGGCAAAAATGGATAATTTATTCTCTTGTACTGGGAATGTTGCTTACCGCCCTGGCTGCCTACTTTTTTTACAGGAGTAACAGGCAACAGCAATTGGCTAATAATTTGTTGGCGCTAAAGTCATTACGTTCCCAAATGAATCCGCATTTTATCTTTAACGCCCTGAATTCTGTAAATAATTACATAGCTAAAAATGATGAACGTAGTGCTAACCGGTATTTAAGCGAATTCTCCACATTAATGAGAGCCGTTTTAGAGAATTCCGAAGAAGATTTTATTTCACTTTCCAGGGAATTGGAGCTATTGGAGCTATATGTGAAATTAGAACATTCGCGTTTTCCGGAAAAGTTTGATTATACCATAAATTTGGATGAACAAATTGATACGGAGGCCTTTCAAATCCCTCCTATGTTGCTTCAGCCTTATATAGAAAATGCCATTTGGCACGGACTTAGATATAAGGAAGAAAAGGGATTCTTAAACATTGAAATAACACAGGAAGAATCAGATGTAATTCAAATTCGTATTACGGACAATGGGATAGGAAGAAAAAGGTCCCGGGAAATAAAAACAACTAATCAGAAAAACCAAAGTTCGAAGGGTATGGGCAATATTAAAAAACGAATCGCTATTCTCAATACCATGTATAAAGATAAAGTAACGGTTTCCGTGCAGGACCTGAACGAAGATGCGACTGGTACCAGTGTGATCTTAAATTTAAGAAAGGTGGTATGATACTAAAGGCAGTTATTATTGAGGACGAAAGCAGTAGCAGGGAAATTTTATGTAATTACCTGGCCAAATATTGTAAAAATGTAAACGTACTTGGTGAGGCAGCCAGTGTGAGGGAAGGGTTAGAGCTTCTTGCGGGGACACAGCCGGATGTTGTGTTTTTGGATGTGGAAATGCCTTATGGAAATGCTTTTGATCTATTGGATCAAATGCCCGAAAGATCTTTTGAAACCGTATTTGTAACGGCTTATAATAGCTATGCTCTGGAAGCATTAAACAATCATGCCGCTTATTATTTAATGAAGCCAATTAACATTGATGAACTTATTAAATCGGTTTCCTATGTGGCTGAGATAAAAGAAAAGGAAAATGCCCTGGAGGATCGGATTCTAAAATCAAAACTGAATAAGGCCGAAGGAAAAATAACACTGCCGCAACAAGATGGATTTTTGGTATTAAATATATCTGATATCCTCTATTGTAAGGCTGATGACAATTACACCGAAATATACCTGGAAAACAAAAAATTACTGGTAAGCAAGACTTTGAAGTACTTTGAAGAGGCTCTTGCCGATTATCCTTTTGCCCGTATCCATAAATCTTATCTCGTAAACGTAAATGAGGTAATAAAATATAGAAAAGGTAAGGGGGGCAGTGTGATAGTTTCCAACGGAAAAGAATTATTGGTTTCCGCTTCTAAAAAGAAACAATTATTATCGTATTTTGAGTAACTTTCGGGCCCTTGTAGGTTTCTAAAAATTTCATCTTATTATGATTATTAAAACTGTAAATGGTAAAACCCCGCAGATAGGGCAGGATTGTTTTATAGCAGAAAATGCCACAATTGTGGGCGAAGTAACCATGGGCGATCAATGTAGCATTTGGTTTAACGCTGTAGTAAGAGGTGATGTGCATTATATCACCATGGGGAACAAAGTTAACGTGCAGGATGGAGCCGTTATTCACGGCACTTATCAAAAATTTTCCACGACCATTGGAAACAACGTTTCAATAGGTCATAATGCCCTGGTACATGGTTGCACCATAAAGGATAATGTATTAATAGGCATGGGCAGTATAGTCATGGATGGTTGTGTGGTAGAAAGCAACAGCATTATTGCGGCCGGTGCCGTAGTTATTGCAGGAACCCATGTGCCGGCAGGGTCTGTTTTTGCCGGAATGCCCGCTAAAAAGATCAAGGATATCAGCGTGGAATTAAGTTCTGGTGAGATAGACAGGATTGCAAATAATTACGTGAAATATTCAGGTTGGTTTAAAGAAGACTAATTATTAGAACGCAATTATGATTATTTTTGCTCAACGAAAAAATTAATTAAAATGAATGCATTTATTTTTCCCGGACAAGGGGCCCAGTTTTCCGGGATGGGTCTCGATATGTATGAAAAGTACCCTTTGGCGCAGCAGCTATTTGAAGAAGCCAATGAGATACTTGAATTCAACATTACCGATATCATGTTTGAGGGTACTGCCGAGGACCTAAAACAAACAAAAGTTACACAACCGGCTATTTTTTTACACTCAGTAATTTTGGGTAAAATAATGGGAAAAGATTTTAAACCGGATATGGTTGCCGGGCATTCATTAGGTGAATTTTCTGCATTGGTATGCAATGGTGCCTTAAGCTTTGAAGACGGTCTTTCATTAGTTTCACAAAGGGCAAAGGCAATGCAAAAGGCCTGTGAACTAATTCCCAGTACTATGGCGGCAGTATTGGGACTGGAAGATGAGGTGGTAGAAAAAATTTGTGAGGCTACAGAGGGCATTGTGGTTCCTGCAAACTATAATTGTCCCGGGCAATTGGTGATTTCAGGTGAAATAGAAGCGGTAAATCGTGCCTGCGAGGCATTAAAGGTAGCCGGCGCCCGCAGGGCTTTGGTATTGCCTGTTGGTGGGGCATTTCATTCACCTTTGATGGAACCTGCCAGGGAAGAACTGGCAGCGGCAATAGAGAATACGAATTTCAGTAAACCTGGCTGTCCCATTTATCAGAATGTAACAACCACAGCCGTGGTAAATGAAGATGAAATTAAGCAAAACCTGATCTTGCAACTTACGGCCCCGGTTAAGTGGACACAGAGTGTACGGCATATGGTTGCAGATGGTGCAACCCTCTTTACGGAAGTTGGTCCGGGGAAAGTATTACAGGGGCTTGTTAAGAAAATAGAGCCGGCGGCAGAAGTCACTTCAGCTGTAGTTTCATAGAAGAAAAATCCTTGGATTTTGTATTTCAACCGAAAAAGTCAGTTTTAGCCCCTTTTATTAGTCAGAAGACTGCATTTTTAGTAATATTGGTTCCCTATTTTACGTAACCTGCATTACCTGCTATGGTTTGAATTTTTATGAATTCAAAGGACAAGCTATGATGATGAAAAAAAACACGACACGGTTTGCGACCACACCTTCATTTCTGAAAGGCTTGCTTTCTATTTTAATTCTCGTTCTTTTCCATATGAATGCGAACGGACAATGTTCGGCAGGGGACACAGCGCCAACTCTATCGACATCCTCGGATAATTTATGTGACGTAAGTAGTGTAAATCTCAATAATTATGTGACTAGTCCAACACCGCCGATGGCAACTTTGGAATGGAGTACCTTACCTAATCCTGATCCATTTTCTCCAGGAAACTTTTTACAAGACCCTAATATAACTATTTCAGGTATCTATTATGGCTTTTATTATGGAGAAGAAATTGGGATTCCTGGAGAATTTTGCAGAAGTCCTGTTGCTCCCCTAACAATTTCAATAGGAACTACGCCAACGGTTGATTCTGCAAATGGTGATGCCAGATGCGATCCAGGCCAGGTGACTTTAACTGCAACAGCCAGCGCAGGGGTACTTAATTGGTATGCCGTA
>Ga0265306_10000096_pt1 | contig 32754 bp, 29 predicted proteins | sample Helome_3_FD_192493 | JGI IMG/M metagenome (GOLD analysis project Ga0265306, IMG submission 192493) | Marine sediment microbial communities from subtidal zone of North Sea - Hel_20160420 (Illumina Assembly) | ecosystem: Environmental > Aquatic > Marine > Subtidal zone > Sediment ... | reverse complement strand
ATGGATGCAGCCCGGCAACGCTGGCGTATTATAATCATTTACGGCTTTGAGTCATCATCAAAATTCACCAAAACGCCTTGAAATTCTGACGTTTGACCAAATGTACTGCTATAAGTTTTAATTCCTGATCAGTCTGATAACCCCTTCAACCATGGGGTTGCTATCGTCAGGAATGGAACTTAAAATGTCGTGCATCAGTCATACTGACTTATTGATAACGGAGAAAGTAATGCAAATGAATACTGCTGTAACCCGCTCTACAGAGGCGATTCTGCAGACCAACAAGCTGATCAAGAACACCTATATGCTGTTGTCGATGACGCTGATTTTTAGTGGTCTTCTGGCATTTCTCAGCATTGCGATGAATGTATCCCATGGCATCGCCTTCGCAGCCAGTCTGGTCGGTATCGGGTTGCTCTGGTTTGTACTACCCAGAACGCAGAACTCAGCCGCAGGCGTCCCGGTAATATTTGCTATAACCGGCCTGTTGGGTTTTGGACTCGGCCCGATGCTCAGCTATTACCTGGCCGTTAATCCGAACATTGTCATGCTTGCAATGGGTGGCACCGGTACGATTTTCCTCGGCCTGTCAGGTTACGCCCTGACCACACGCAAGGATTTCAGCTTTATGGGCGGCTTTATTTTCGTCGGCATGCTGGTGGCAATTGGTGCAATGCTGCTGAACCTGTTCCTCGGAATCCCTGCTTTGGCACTGGCAGTCAGCGCTGCCGTAATTATGATCATGAGCGGTTTCATACTGTTCCAGACATCTGCACTGATCCATGGTGGTGAAACCAACTACATCTCTGCGACTGCGGGGCTGTTTATCGCAATCCTGAATATTTTCACCAGCCTGCTGCATATTCTCGGCGCCTTCAGCGACGATTAACATCAGCGCAGTGATCGAATGACGATAAGCCCCTGCTACAGGGGCTTATTTTTTTAAAGGGGGGTTTATGGACTGGTTAAAAATTGCATCTGCGATCTTCCTGGTTGCAATGTTCTTTTTCATTTTACCTTCAGCCAAACGCATGGTGAAAAACTCACCCAAGGGCAGCACCAGCGACTGGATGGGTTTTATCGTGCCGATGGCAGCCGTGGTGTTATTCATTATCCTGTTGATCACGCTGGTTTAACCATACCATCTCGGCAAGCGCCAGATCCTCCCGGGTTGTAATCTTGAAATTATCGGTACTCCCTGCGACCAGCGCCGGGGTATGGCCCATCAATTCCATTGCCTGGGCGTCGTCGGTAATCACCAGGTTTTGATCAATGACCTGTTTCAGTGCATTGAGTAAAGCTTGCAGATGAAAAACCTGTGGTGTTAATGCGCGCCACAAAAGTTCTCGTGACAGCGTACTTGCGATTTCCATATTGTCGGCCTGCAGTTTCAGTGTATCGGTGACCCTTGATGCCAGAATGGCCCCCGCCGTATGCTGTCGCGCGGTATCGATAACCGCAGTCAGGTCCAGATGGCTCACCAGCGGCCGCACTGCGTCATGAACCAAAGCGATCGCATCGTTACCCAGCCTGTACTGTAGCGTGGTAAGCCCGCTATAAACCGAGTGGTGTCGCTCGAGTCCTCCATTGGCAATAAAGACCGGTTTGCTTGAGTTATAACCGAGCCCATCCCAGAGCCTGTCATCTTCGCGTAGCACCACGATTGCCCCATCGATCTGGGGATGCGATAGCAGGCGGTCGAGGCAATGCTCGATGATCGTTTTGCCCTGAAAAAGAAGATACTGCTTTGCGGTGTCGCTGTGCATGCGACTGCCGATGCCGGCCGCGGGAATTACCGCCCAGACGGTTGAGTTACTGCTCATCGGCACTATCACCCTGTGGCGGGATTAGCTGGATGAAGGTTTCTCCCTGCTTGATCATGCCAAGATCGTTGCGCGCCTTCTCTTCAAAAGCATCGAGACCGTTTTGCAGATCGAGCACCTGTGCTTCGAGAATTTTGTTACGCTGTTCGAGCTCGCTTAATTTCTGCTTCTGGATTTCGAGTTCGTGCGTGAGCTGCACAACCTCTGACAGGCTGCCGTCACCGAACCAGAGCTTATATTGCAAACCGATTAGTATCAGGATCAGTACGGCAATCAGGATTTTCATCGGTATATTGGTAAAACCCTAGAGGTTTTTAAAAGCAGACTTTCCCGGATAAATTGCACTGTCGCCCAGCATCGATTCGATACGCAACAGCTGGTTGTACTTGGCAACCCGGTCAGAGCGCGAAAGCGAGCCGGTTTTAATTTGACCGGCAGCAGTAGCAACCGCAAGGTCGGCGATGGTCACGTCTTCGGTTTCGCCTGAACGATGTGAGATAACGGTCGAGTAGCCGGCTGCATGGGCCATCGAGATGGCATCCAGGGTTTCGCTGAGGGTACCGATCTGGTTGAATTTGATCAGGATCGAGTTTGCAATTCCCAGCTCAATTCCGCGCTTCAGGATGCTGGTGTTGGTGACAAACAGATCATCACCCACCAACTGGATCTTGTCACCCAGTTGTGCACTTAACACCGCCCAACCTTCCCAGTCACTTTCATCCATACCGTCTTCGATCGTAATTATCGGGTATTGATCGACCCAACTCGAAAGATAGTCGGCGAAGCCGGCTGCATCGAAGGAGCGATTCTCCGAGGCCAGGAGATACTTACCGTCTTCAAAGAACTCTGAACTGGCAACATCCAGGCCCAGGTAAATATCGCTGCCGGCCCTGTAACCGGCTTTTTCAATTGCCATTAATATCACTTCGATGGCTTCTTCATTGGAAGACAGATCCGGTGCAAAACCGCCCTCGTCACCCACTGCGGTATTCATGCCTTTTGCCGCAAGCACCGCTTTCAACGCGTGAAACACCTCGGTACCATAACGCAGCGCCTCACTGAAACTAGGTGCACCGGCGGGGAGAATCATGAATTCCTGCATATCGACGCTGTTGTCAGCATGCGCGCCACCATTAATGATGTTCATCATGGGTACCGGCAACCGGTTTGCGTTATCGCCACCCAGAAATCGAAACAATGGTTGCCCGGCCGCAAGCGCCGCCGCTTGTGCATTTGCCAGCGACACCGCGAGTAAGGCATTGGCACCGAGCCTGGCTTTGTTATCGCTACCGTCGAGGTCAATCATCGCCTGATCGAGCCCGCTTTGATCGTTGCAGTCGCGGCCGAGGGCAAGCTCTGCTATTTCGTTATTAACATGGGATACGGCTTTAGTGACGCCCTTGCCGAGGTAGCGCGCTTTATCGCCGTCGCGCAATTCGATAGCCTCGCGTTCACCCGTGGATGCACCCGAGGGGGCTGCCGCCCTGCCCGTCATCCCGTTATCCAATGTTACTTCGGCCTCGACGGTTGGATTGCCGCGTGAATCCAGAATTTCTCGACCAACGATTTTGCTAATGGTAGTCATTTAAACTCACGTTTGATTCCCTGGTTGTCTTACAGTAATTCGTTTTCATGCATGACAGCCCCTTTAATGACCTGATCCAGTTCAATCAGCACCTTCAGCAACGATTGCATTTGCGCCAGCGGCCAGGCATTAGGGCCATCGCTGAGTGCCTTTTCCGGATTGGGGTGAGTTTCCATAAACAGGCCGGAAACGCCCGCTGCCACGGCGGCTCGCGCAAGCACCGGCACGAATTCGCGTTGCCCACCCGAGGAACTGCCCTGACCACCCGGTAACTGTACCGAATGCGTGGCATCGAAAACGACCGGGCATCCGCTTTGGCGCATTACTGCCAGCGAACGCATATCGGAAACCAGGTTGTTGTAACCAAAGCTGGCGCCACGCTCGCAAACCATGATTTGTTGGTTGCCGGTCTCCTCCGCCTTATCGACCACCTGCTGCATATCCCAGGGTGAAAGAAACTGGCCTTTTTTAATATTCACCGGCTTTTGTTGCGCGCATACATTTTGTATGAAATTGGTCTGCCGGCACAAAAATGCCGGGGTTTGCAGAACGTCAACCACACTGGCCACTTCGTCCAGGGGGGTATCTTCATGCACATCCGTAACCACCGGTACATTAAGGCTGCTACGTACTTTTTGCAGAATCGCCAGTCCCTTCTCAATCCCCAGGCCACGAAAGCTCTTGCTACTGGAACGGTTGGCCTTATCGAAGGAAGATTTGAATATAAATGGTATATTCAAAGTCTTGCAGATCTGTTGCAACTCTCCGGCCGTATCCAGTGCCAGTTGCTCCGACTCGATGACACAGGGTCCGGCCATCAGAAATAGCGGTTGGTCCAGACCAACCTCGAAATCACATAGTTTCATTATGAACTGGCCTTGTGGTAGGCGACTGCCGCGCTTATGAAGCTGTTGAACAAAGGGTGGCCTTCGCGTGGCTGCGAGGTGAATTCCGGATGAAATTGACATCCAATAAACCAGGGATGATCGGACAGTTCGACCATTTCGACCAGTTCATTGTCGACCGAAAGCCCCGAGATGACCAGGCCTGCATCCTGCAGTTTTTGCAGGTAGTTATTATTAAATTCGTAACGATGTCGATGACGCTCGTGGACCTCTTCGCTACCATAAGCACGCCGCGTATTGGTGCCGGGTACCAGCTTGCAGGTTTGCGCACCGAGTCGCATGGTACCGCCAAGATCGGTATTTTCATCACGGATCTCGATCGAACCATCTCGATCCAGCCATTCGGTAACCAGTGCGATTACCGGGTCCGGTGTCTTCGGATTGAATTCGGAGCTGTGCGCCTTGGTCAGCCCCAGTACATTGCGCGCGTATTCGATTACGGCGACCTGCATACCGAGGCAAATTCCGAGGTACGGGACATTATTGACGCGCGCATAGTTAGCTGCAGCAATCTTGCCTTCGATACCACGACTGCCGAAACCGCCGGGCACGAGGATTGCGTCCAGTCCTTTGAGGGCGTCGATACCATCGCTTTCAATCGAGTCGGAATCGATCTTGACGATGTTTACCCTGGTCCTGGTGTGAACACCGGCATGAGCGAGCGCTTCGTTCAAAGACTTATAGGCATCGGTGTGGTCTACATATTTACCCACGAAGCCGATCGATACCTCGTTTTCCGGGTGTTCCAGCGCTTCTACCACGCTGTCCCATCCAGACAGATCTGCCGGTGGCAAATCCATTGAGAAATGCTTGACTACGATGTCATCGAGCCCCTGCAGGTAAAGCTCTCGCGGTATTTTGTATATATGATCAACATCAACCGCGTAGATTACGGCTTCCTCAGCGACGTTGGTGAACAACGCAATCTTGCGGCGTTCTTCGATAGGGATGGGTCGATCGGCACGACATAACAGAACGTCCGGTTGAATACCGATGGAACGTAATTCCTTGACCGAGTGCTGGGTCGGCTTGGTCTTGATTTCACCCGCGGCTGGCAGATAAGGTAGTAAAGTCAGGTGTATATAAAGCACGTTTTGGTGACCTAGCTCGAAACCCATCTGCCGAATCGCTTCCAGGTATGGCAGAGATTCGATATCACCCACGGTTCCGCCAATTTCGACCAGCACGATATCGGCGCCATTCGTGCTGTTGAGCACCGAATTCTTGATTTCATCGGTAATATGCGGGATCACCTGCACCGTCGCGCCGAGATAATCACCACGGCGTTCCTTGGCAATCACGCTTTCGTAAATCTGGCCTGTCGTATAGTTACTGCTGCGGGAGCAATGCACCCCGGCGAAGCGTTCATAATGCCCCAGATCGAGATCAGTTTCGGCACCGTCATCGGTGACATAGACCTCCCCATGCTGGAATGGGCTCATGGTTCCCGGATCAACGTTGATATACGGATCGAGCTTGATCATATTGACGCTAAGCCCGCGCGATTGCAGTAAAGCGCCCAGTGCGGCAGATGCAATGCCCTTGCCCAGTGATGAAACAACACCACCAGTGATAAATATGAATCGGCTCATAGACCCCAGAAAGATTGAATGCACGTAAGGTACGTAGGTTGGAAAGAAACGATAGCAGAATCGCATTTTGAAGACAATCGAAGCGCCGACATTATAGACTTATTTCACCCGATAGAGAGCTTCGAAAATCGAACTTCCGGCCGCGAAAAAATAGAAAACAAACAAAATATGCTGTTCTATACTCTGGCGTATGCGAGCTTTAATAATCGAAAATAATCTCGCCTACCGTGAGCTGCTGGATCATACCCTCGCGCAACAGGGCTTCGACACCGATACTGGCGACAGTATCGAGTCTGCTCGTGCCTATGCCGATTCCGGGGCATATGACATTATTTGTGTCAACCAGGAGCTGAAAGATGGCCCTGGAGAAGAGTTTGTTGCTTACTGCAACCGACACGAGCGCTATAAAAATACTCCTGTTCTGTTTCTGACCGAAAATACCGAGTTGCTTGCCGAAGATCTTCCGGTCCGGGTCGACAGTGTCATTCACGAACTCAACGAACACCAGATCGAAGACCAGATCGTGCATTTTGTCGATCTGCACCTGGACCCGGTCTTTTTTGAGGGTCGAATTCTATTTGTCGAGGATGACGACGAAGTCGCGACTGATATTCTGGCCCAGTTAAAGGAAACCGGTTACCAGGTCTCGCATTTCAAAACAGTAGAAGAAGCCTGTGCGGAATACGATGCAGTCACTATTTATGGCTCTCATGCCGAGGCCTATGATCTTGCGATTACCGAAATCAACCTCGGGGGCAAGATGAAGGGTGACGAGCTGGTTGCCCAAATTCGATCTTACGAAGATGGTCGCGGTTTCATTCCAATCATTGCGATTACCGACGAAGACGATGTGCAAAAACGGATTTCGCTTTACCACTCGGGGGTCAGCGACTTCCTGCCAAAGCCCATCCTGCACGAAGAATTAATGATTCGTATTGCCAACCTGATTACCAACAAGCGCCTGCTCGATAAAGTACACGATATTCGTCGCGAACTGTTTGCCCTTGCGACTACCGACAAGCTGACCGGTTGCCATAACCGACATAGCCTGATGGAGTTTTCTGACAAGTTTATTTCCCAGGCGTTGCGCCATAAATACCCGGTAAGTATGCTGGTCATCGACCTTGATCATTTCAAGGCGGTTAATGACAATCATGGGCATGCCGCGGGTGATATCGTGCTGGAGTTGACGGGTAAGCTGCTCAATGACAGTTTTCGCGACGGCGACCTGGTGTCGCGCTACGGCGGTGAAGAATTTGTCGTACTCATGACCCATTGCAATGGCGAGGATGCGCAGCTAAAGGCTGAGAAACTTCGTCTTGCGATTGAAGACATGAAACCGAATGGCCTGACCATCACCACCAGCATCGGTGTGACCTCGATGGAAGTCGGTGCTGACAGGGATTTTGAAGCCATGTTCCACGCCGGCGACGAAGGCGTCTATAAAGCCAAGGAAAATGGCCGCAACCAGGTAGTTTACGTAGAGCTGGGCTAGATCAGGGCTTGTTTGCAAGGACCACGGCGCGCCGTGGCGCCGGTAAACCCTCGATTGTCAGGCTCATATCGTCCGGGTCCAGGCACTGTGCCAGTGATTCAAACTGCATCCAGTCGGTAATTCGTTGTTCAGTGATCTCAGTTACCGTTTCATCGACAACTCGAACATTACTGAATCCACAGCGCTGTAGCCAGGCAACCAGCTCTGCCGAAGACGGAATAAACCAGACGTTGCGCATTCTTGCATAGCGATCCTGCGGTAACAGTATCTCGCCTGCTCCAGCCTCGATCACCAGCGTCTCGAGGCAAAGTTCACCTCCACTGACGAGGAAACTCTTGAGTTGATAAAGATGATCCAGCGGACTTCTGCGATGATAGAGCACGCCCATCGAAAATACGCTGTCGAACCAGTCCAGGTCTGCTGGAATTTTCTCCACACCAATCGGCAGTAGCTGAATTTGTGCCCGCGGCAAATATTTATGTATCGCCCGAAACTGCAGGTTGAACAATACCGAGGGTTCAATTCCCAGGACAATCTCCGGCGATTGCGCCAGCATGCGCCAGCAGTGATAGCCATTACCGCAGCCAATATCGAGAATTCGTCGACCTTCCAAAGGCGCCAGATGCGGTAATACCCGATCCCATTTGAAATCGGAGCGCCATTCACAATCAATGAATACGTCGGCTACCTGATAGGGTCCTTTTCGCCAGGGCATTAAACCTCGCAGGGCCTGACGCAAACTGGCTGGGTCCGCACAGTCTCCATCTACTGTAACGGCGGCAGCATCAAAATTACCGCGCGCATTGCTGATTACGGGTAAAGCTTCGAGGGCCGTGGACCACCGCGTATAATCGCCATGGTTTACCAGCCAGTCTGAACTTTCAATTTCAAGCTGTTGCGCCCAATGATTGAGGCCATGACTGCGGAAATAGTCGAATAGAGCTTTCAGGGTCACGCTTTTATCGCCAGGTAAGAGACGAAATTGAAACTCCTGAAACACTGGTAGAATTCATCGAACCCGGCATCATTGAGGCGCTGTAAATGCTGCGCTTCGCTGTCAGGAATCAGTACATTTTCAAGTGCGTTACGTTTCTGACTAATTTCGAGATCACTATAACCCATGGTTTTTTTAAAGCCCTGGTACAACTGCACCATGCGCTCGTTTTCTGTTGCGTCATCAAACACAACTTTTTCCGATAAAACCAGTATGCCGCCTGGATTGAGGCCCAGCTGAATCTTGTGTAATAAAGCCAACCTTTCTTCAGGGGGTAGAAATTGCAGCGTCAGGTTCAATACCACCATCGACGCATTGCTGATTTCAGTTTGCCGAATATCTTCACAACGCCATTGAATTTTTTTCGCTGCAGTGCGCAACTGTCCGCATTTGTTTATCATCGCCGCCGAACTATCGACGGCGACGATTTCGCAATCGACGTCGCCTGCCCGATCAGCGATAACCTGTGTAGCTTCTCCCAGCGAACATCCCAGATCGAAGACGCGGCTACCGGGCTGGACGAAAATATCGGCGTACAAACCAATCATATGTAGCAACAGCGCATAGCCAGGTACCGAGCGCGATATCATGTCCTGAAAAACATTGGCCACGGTATCGTTGAATTCAAAGGCCTTGACGTCGCTTAAAGCCCTGGCAAAGACGCGGTCCTTACCACCCTTGTCGCTCATAGCAATAATCCTTCCAGTTTTCCATCCAGATAAACCTGCGCAATCGCCGCACGCTCCCACGGTGGTACACGGTGTTTTTGAAACATTCGTTTGAGCCGATGACGATCATCATTTTGCTGGCCATCATCGCGAAATTTGAGGCTTAAAGCCTGATTTTGATCGCTGAATCCGAGTTCCCTGAAGATTTCGCAGCGCTGCATTCGCAGGCCAAATTTTTCTATTTCAACATTCGTTTGCAAACCAAAATCGAAGCTGCCACTGCGTTCGTGAAGCTTGTCGTTGACCACCAGGAAGAGACGCTGATCATAAATTCTGATCGAGTAATCGGGCATTGCAATTTCCGGTCTGGCATCGGCTTTCGCGAGGATCTGATGCATTAATTCCTGCATTCGGGCGTGCGAAATTACCGGCAATCCTGCGTCAGTGATCCAGTAACGCACCAGGTTTTTGCGCCGGCCCGGGGAAAGTAACAAGAGCTGCGCAACATCCAGTGTCGCGATACCTCTCGACGGAGATGATTTTAACTGCAAAAAATCGAGTGCGGCTACTTCGTCGAGTACATCCTGAATCTCGGACTGTAACTCGCTAGCGGTTGCGAGTGAACGCTGAAAATTCGGCCAGCGGGTTTTTAGCAAAGGTATAACCTGGTTACGCAGATAGTTACGATCGAATCTGCTGGTTTGATTACTGGGATCGTCAACCCAGCTTAGTTTATGTTCTCTGGCATAGGTTTCCAGCTGGTTACGGCTAGAATCCAGCAATGGCCGCAGTAACAGGGCACCACCGTCCAGTACGCGTTGCCTGGCGATACCACGCAGTCCTGCACTGCCCGATCCGCGCAATGCATTCAACAGGAAAGTTTCGGCCTGATCATCGGCATGATGGGCAGTTAAGATGCAATCGCCAGCATGGGTGTGTTGTGCAAACAATGCGTAACGCTTATGTCTTGCGACAGCTTCAACATTACCCTCGATCTTGTCCAGGCGAAGCTGGTCGACCCTGATTTCGAGGCCCAGGAGCTCCGCCTGCCCGATACAGAATTGTTCCATGTCGGAGGCGACATCAAGCAGGCCGTGATTAAAATGCCAGGGAATAATTTTAAATTTTCGGGGATCGGCGACGAGCAGATGCAGTAATACGGTTGAATCGAGGCCGCCGCTAAAGGCTATAAAGACCCTTTGAGCATCATCGGGAATCAGCTCCAGACATGATTGCATGTGACTGGCCGGTGTTTAAAGCAGATATCCTATCAGGCTTCCCGATACTGGCCAAAATCCATTAGCTTCTGGTAGCGCTGATCGAGCAACCTGTCGATAGTGATAGACTCGAGAGCCTCAAGGCTCTCGATCAGGTTCTGTTTCAGGGAACTGGCAACCTGATCATAGTCTCGATGAGCTCCTCCAAGAGGTTCCTGGATGATATTGTCAACCAGTTTCAACGAGAACAGGCGCTGGGCGGTGATACCCATGGCCTCCGCGGCCAGGGACGCCTTGTCCGCGCTTTTCCACAGAATCGACGCGCAGCCTTCAGGCGAGATAACCGAGTAGGTAGCGTATTGCAACATATTGATGCGATCGCCGATACAAATTGCCAGCGCACCACCGGAGCCACCCTCGCCGATTACGGTACAGATCACCGGCGTTTTCAGTTCGGCAAGCGCGAAAAGATTTCTCGCAATCGCTTCGCTCTGCCCTCGTTCTTCGGCACCAATACCGGGATAGGCCCCCGGAGTATCAACCAGGGTTATCAGGGGCATCTTAAACTTTTCAGCCATTTTCATCAGCCGCAAAGCCTTACGATAACCCTCGGGTCGCGGCATGCCGAAATTGCGTTTTATTTTTTCCCGGGTGTCGCGCCCCTTTTGTTGCCCGATAACCATGACAGGTTTACCTTCCAGGCGCCCAACACCACCGACAACCGGATTATCGTCAGCATAAACACGATCACCGTGCAGGTATTCGAAGTCGGTAAATATCCGCTCAATGTAGTCAAGCGAGTAAGGTCGATTGGGATGGCGTGATAGCTGAGAAATCTGCCAGGCCGAAAGCTTGCCGAAAATAGAGTTGGTGAGAGATTCCGCCTTGCGCTCCAGGGTCTGAATTTCCTGGCTAATGTTTATATCCGAATCATCGGTAACAAAGCGTAATTCTGAAATCTTGGCCTGGAGTTCAGCGATCGGTTGTTCAAAATCTAGGAAATTGGGATCCATCTGAGGCCATCGGAGTAATAAAACTTGACGCTAGTTTAACGATTCAGCAAATAGCTGTCATCCACGTATGTTCAAGTCGGTTACGAAATTGAAGCGGAAATCATCTCCAGTGCCTGCGCCGGGTTCTCGTGCCGGGTTATGGGCCGGCCTATGACCAGGTAACTGGCGCCATCGGAAATTGCCTGTTGTGGCGTGACAATGCGTCGTTGATCATCTGCCGAAGCCCAGTCCGGCCGAATTCCGGGTGTTACCAATAGTGCGGCATCACCTACACTTGCGCGTAATACGGGCGCTTCCTGCGCCGAGCAAACTACCCCGTCGAGACCACTCGAAATCGCAGTTCGGGCCAGTTGGTCGACGATTTGCGGCAGCGGTGTCGCTATTCCTAAATCCTGTAAATCCCGTGCCGACATACTGGTCAACACGGTTACCGCAATCAGGAAGGGTCGCTGGGCAACGACTTCAATACCTTCACGCGCCGCCTGCATCATTGCCGCTCCACCCAGTGCGTGCACATTCAACATCCATACCCCCAGCTTGGCGGCGACACTGGACGCTTTCATAACAGTATTCGGGATGTCGTGAAATTTTAAATCGAGAAATACATCGTAACCGTAGCCCACCAGTTCTTCGACCAGTGCCGGACCCGCGCTGGTGAATAGTTCCTTGCCAACCTTCAGGCGACATTGATCCGGCGTGACTTTACGCGAGAATTCGATAGCTTGCTGCCGCTCGGAGAAATCGAGTGCAACAATAATCCTGGGATCATTCATGACTTGTCAGGCTTCATCGAAGCCCAGTTTCGACAGCTTGGGCACAGCCACTGTATGGCATGACTTTCATAGCCACATCGTGAACAGATATACTCAATTTTCTTATCCTGCAAGGTCTTCAAAAAGGTCGACAGGGTTTCCCTGGTTTCGCCCAGTTGATCAGGATTAGACTTTAAAAAACGCAATGCAAATTCAAAAACCTCGAAGGAAGGTGACTGGTTCAGAACGTCGGATAAAAATTGTCGTGCTTTTTCAATTTCGCCATTGCGCGCGTAGTATTCAAGCAAAGCAATCGCGAGTCGTGTCGAATGATGCCGTTGGTACTGGTTTTGCAGAAACTCCTGGTAAACCCGGTTCTCGTTACCATGATAAATTTGACGAGCAGGCTCTATATACAGCGGCATATACTCGGGGCTCTGCTGAATCAGGCGCTGAAAAATGCTTTTAGCCCTGGCTGTATTATCAGTTTTTAAATGCAGGCGGATTAAGATCAAGGCAGCGCGAACGCAACCGGCATCGACTTCGAGCGCTCTATCCAGGCTAGTGCGGGCGAGACGATTGTTACCACTATCGACGGCATTACTGGCGATTTCGCACAAGCACTGGCTGTAAATCACATTAGCCTCGGGTTCACCCATTTTATACAGTAGCCGTGCACACTCTGCGGCTTCTTCCCAGGATTTCTCAGTGATATACAAATCCAGCAGTCGTTGATATGCCTGCCTGGTATCGGCATTGAGTTCAATCATCTCCCGGTAAAGTTTTTCGGCGCGGTCCAGCAGTCCCGCTTTGAGATAGTCACTGGCCAGTTCGGCGATGGCCATGTGGCGTTGTCTGCGGGTAAGATTTGGGCGGGCCAGCAGGTTCTGGTGAATTTTTATGGCTCGATCGACCTCGCCTTTCGAGCGAAACAGTTTTCCAAGGGCAATATGAATTCCAATTGTCTCCTTGTTGACGTCGACCAGGTCGGTAAAGATCTTTATCGCATTGTCAGAGTCATCGGAGAGAAGGTAATTCAACCCGCTGGCGTACTTTTCCGTGAAAAGGTCAGAATGCTGTGCGTTGCTTTTTTTGAATGGCTGCCATCGACCCAGTAACCAGCCGATCAGAATTGCTGACAGGATTAGTAGAAATAACCAGATATCCATTTGCTGTTATCCAGTTCTGCTCGGAAGAAGATTGTAAATTTATTTCTCGGTATTGGCGCGATCACGCAACTCTTTGCCGGGTTTGAAATGTGGTACGTACTTACCGGGTAAATCTACTTTTTCGCCGGACTTCGGGTTGCGTCCGGTTCGCGGTGGTCGGTAATGCAGGCTGAAACTGCCGAAACCTCTAATTTCAATACGCTCGCCGTTGGATAAGGCGCTACTCATCATTTCGATCAGACTTTTTACCGCCAACTCAACATCCTTATATGCCAGATGCCCCTGATTCTTAGACAAATTATCGATCAGGTCCGACTTGGTCATCGAGGGTACAAATTCTGTTTCATTCATTACATGGTCCGATAATCTGGTTGGGTGGCGGGGTCATACCCGCCACCCGATTGTGGATCAGGAATCCATTTTTTCCTTGAGCAGATCACCAAAGCTGGTAGTTGCTGCCTTGGCATCACTACTGGCAGTGTAATCCTTCAGTGCTTCCTGCTCTTCATCGCTATCCTTGGCCTTGATCGAGAGATAAATACTGCGTCCCTTACGATCCATACCGGTAATCTTGGCATCGATCTGATCACCTTCATTCATAAATGAGCGAGCATCCTCTACCCGGTCTGTTGCCATTTCGGAAGCCCGTAACAAGCCTTCAATGCCATCGCCGAGATCGACCACAGCCGCCTTGGCATCAACCGAAATTACCGTTCCAGACACTATACTACCTTTCGGTTTATCCGCGATGAAGCTTGCAAACGGATCTTTTTCGATCTGTTTGATGCCCAGCGAGATACGTTCACGCTCTGGATCGATTGACAATACCATGGCTTCGACTTCCTGTCCCTTCTGGTATTCACGCACGGCTTCTTCACCTGGTTTATTCCAGGACAGATCGGTAAGATGGATCAGGCCATCAATATTTCCATCCAGACCGATGAAGATACCAAAGTCAGTGATAGATTTGATTTTACCACCGATGATATCGCCCTTATTGTTGGTAGTACCAAATTCTTCCCAGGGATTCGCCTTGCATTGCTTCATGCCCAGTGAAATACGTCGGCGCTCTTCGTCTATTTCGAGGATAACAACTTCGACCTCGTCACCCAGGGTAACTACCTTGTTAGGATTGACGTTTTTATTGGTCCAGTCCATTTCTGAAACGTGTACCAGCCCTTCGACACCATCTTCAATTTCAACAAAACAGCCGTAATCCGTGATATTGCTGACATGTCCGAACAGGCGCTGACCTTCCGGGTAACGACGCATGATATTTTCCCAGGGATCGTCGCCCATTTGTTTCAAGCCTAAGGATACGCGGTTCTTGTCACGATCAAACTTGAGTACCACAACGTCGATTTCCTGACCGATTTCAACTACCTCGGACGGATGCTTGACACGCTTCCAGGCCATATCGGTGATGTGCAACAGGCCGTCGATGCCACCCAGGTCGAGGAAAGCGCCGTAATCGGTAAGATTTTTTACGATACCACGTACACGTTCGCCTTCTTTCAAAGTCTCGAGTAACTTTTCGCGTTCTTCGCTGAATTCCCTTTCAACCACGGCGCGTCGCGATACAACAACGTTATTGCGCTTTTGATCGAGTTTGATGATTTTGAATTCGAGTTCTTTTTCCTCGAGATAGGCCGTGTCACGGACGGGACGTACGTCGACCAGCGAGCCCGGCAGGAAGGCACGAATTTCACCGATATCAACGGTAAATCCACCTTTGACCTTGCCGGTAAAACGACCGGTAACGATTTCGTCAGCCTGTTGCGCTTCCTCGAGTCGAGTCCAGGCGCGCGCACGCTTGGCTTTTTCACGCGACAGGCGCGATTCGCCGTAACCATCTTCGAATGAATCGAGTGCCACTTCGACGGTATCGCCTATTTTGACATCGAGTTCACCCTGATCATCATAAAATTGTTCTACCGGGATAACACCCTCAGACTTGAGGCCCGCATTGACGATGACAACATCGCGGTTGATATCGACAACTTCGCCGGTGATGATCTCACCGACACGCATATTCATTTGGGTAATGCTTTGCTCGAACATTTCTGCAAAGTTTTCAGACATGGAAGATTCCTGATAAAGATATATTCGATAGCTAATCCAACTGCAATTAACTATCTAGTTAAGTTTAAAAAAACCCTGCAGACAAGTGTGTCTACGGGGACCTTGTATTGATCGTCTGGTCGCTATCTCTGATGTGACTCAGCACGAGTTTGGTAACCTGTGACAGGTCAAGTAAGCTCGTTTCCACGATCAATGCGTCTTCGGCGGGCGTCAACGGTGAGACGCTGCGACTCTGGTCACGCTCGTCTCTTTCGGCTATATCCGCTTGAAGCTGCGCGATATTAGCGGATAACCCCATATTTTTCAACTGCTTATATCGTCTTTGCGCCCGAATTTCGATACTTGCACACAAAAAAAACTTAAATCGGGCCTGCGGGAACACTACAGTGCCCATATCACGCCCGTCGGCGACCAGTCCCGGAGGCTTGAAAAACGACCGCTGCAACCCTAGTAGATGCTGTCGTACCTCGCTATGACGCGCTACTTTAGAGGCGGCTTCACCGGTTGCCTCCTGGCGTAATACCTCTGCTACATCCTGATCATCGAGATATGGAATAGTCAATTCATCGCCAGCTTCAAAGCGTATGTTGAAATCATCCAGGACTGCAATCACTTCGCTTTCCTGCTCCAGATCAACGCCCTGCTGCATTGCCTTTAACGCCAACAGGCGATAAATAGCGCCGCTATCGAGTAAATGAAAATCAAGCGCTTGAGCGACATTGGCCGCCAGCGAGCCTTTCCCGGAACCGCCCGGACCGTCGATGGCAACTACAAAAGCGTCCTTATCCGGCATTGACCATAATCCTGATTCCAGCTTGATGAGCGAGTTCTACAAAGCCGGGGAATGACGTGTTTACATTGGCGCATTCATTTATGCAAATTTCCGTTGTGGCACGCAATGAGGCGATGCTGAATGCCATTGCGATGCGATGATCGCCATGCGATTCAATTTCACCGCCACCTAACTGACCACCCTGGATGACGATGCCGTCATCCCGTGATTGTGCATCGACGCCAAGCACCGTGAGACCATCCGCCATAACCTGGATGCGGTCACTTTCCTTGACCCGCAATTCCTCTGCGCCGCTTAAACGGGTAGTTCCATCGGCACAGGCGGCGGCAATAAAAAGCACCGGGAATTCATCGATTGCCAGTGGCACCAGGTGCGAAGGAATATCTATGCCCGATAATTCGGCGCTGCGCACGCTGATGTCAGCCACCGGTTCACCACCGATATCGCGCTGATTAAGCAGTTCAATATCTGCCCCCATCAATTTAAGAATATCGATAACTCCGGTGCGTGTCGGGTTAACGCCAACGTGGCGTAACGTAATTTCGCTGTCTGCGGCGATCGATGCCGCCACCATAAGAAACGCCGCCGACGAAATATCAGCCGGCACTTCGATGTCACGCGCTGTTAAAACCTGATTACCCTTGAGACGGATTTCGGATTCGTTAGTTAACACTTCGCAGCCGAATCCGCGCAACATACGTTCGCTATGATCACGGGTCGGCGCGGGTTCCCGCACCACGGTCTCCCCACTGGCATAGAGACCGGCCAGCAGCAGGCAGGATTTTACCTGGGCCGAGGCAACCGGCATATCGTATTCGATCGCCTTTAAACCACTGCTTGCTTTTATCTGCAGGGGTGCCCGGCCACCAGGCTGGCTTGCGATCGTGGCGCCCATCGATTGCAAAGGATCGATAACCCGCCGCATTGGCCGTGTCGAAAGCGAGCTATCGCCAATCAGTCGCGAATCGAACGCCTGCCCAGCCAGCAGGCCGAGCAGCAAGCGCATCGCGGTACCGGAGTTGCCCATGTCGAGATCGGAGCCAGGTTTGTCCAGGCCATGTAAACCAACGCCGTAAACTCTAACCTGGTCCTGGTCGCGTTCGATCGAAACCCCCATCTGTTGAAACGCCCTGATGGTATTGAGACTATCTTCGCCCTGCAGGAAACCGGATATATGGCTTGTTCCTTCCGCGATAGAAGACAGAATAATGGATCGGTGCGAAATCGATTTGTCGCCGGGTACGCGGATGCTGCCGTTGACCCTGCCCCCGGGGCTACAGATAAATTGCGTCATTAACAGTTTCCAATCAGCGAATCACGTTCCGACTTGGCCCTGCCGAATAACTTGAGTAACTCATCGGCATCCTCTGCGTTAATTGCCGCTTTGACCCGGTCGAGTTCCTGTTGGTACTGCTCGATCAGGCTTACCAGTGCATCGCCATTCGAAATACAGACATCGCGCCACATAACCGGGTCGCTGGAAGCAATACGGGTGAAATCTCGAAAGCCACCGGAAGCGTAACGAAAAATTTCCTCGTGATCGTTTAAATTCGACAGCTGATGCACCAGGGCATAGGCGAGCATGTGCGGTAAATGCGATGTTGCCGCGAGTACCTTGTCATGATGTTCCACACTCAGGTATTCGATAATGGCACCGCAGTGGCACCACATTTCATCGATAACGGATATGGCATCCTGATCGGTTTGCGGCAGCGGCGTCATGATAACTCGACGATTTTGATACAGGGTCGAAAAACCTGCCTCGACACCGCTCTTCTCGGTACCGGCAATCGGATGGCCAGGTACGAAACGGGAAAATGCTGCTCCCAGCTCATCTCGTGCCGCGGTTACGACCGAGCCCTTGGCACTGCCGACATCGGTGATGATAGCGTCTTTTTTGATGGCCGATTTTAACTCGGTAAATACCTGTCGCATCGCCCCCAGTGGAACGGCGACGACGATAACATCAGCATCGCTGACAGTGGCCTCGATGGAATCGGCAAAGTCATCGAGAACCCCGAGCTCGACGCCTTTGGCAAGGTTTTGCTGATTGCGCCCAAAGCCGATTACCTGCCGAACTGCGCCAGCCTGTTTTAACGCCAGCGACAGCGAACTGCCGATGAGCCCAACCCCGATTATCGCGAGCTTATCGATCATAAAATGTCTTCCAGTACAGCGAACATCTGTTCGAGTTGTGGTTTACTGCCGACACTGATGCGCAGAAAATCCGCCATATCATAATTTGCTACTGGTCTGACGATTACCCCGCGTTCGAGTAAGCCCTGGTAAACCCGGGCGCTGTCGTTGCCGAAGCGTACGGTGAGGAAATTTCCAGCCGAGGGGATATAGTCGAATCCGCGTTTATCAAACCAGGCCTGCATAAATTGCAAACCCTGCTGATTGGAGCGTCGGCTTTGCTCAACAAAGGCTTCGTCATCGAGGGCAACCTGTGCTGCTGCCAATGCCAGGGTATTACCGTTAAACGGTTGCCTGACGCGATTGAACAGATCACATAATTCAGGACTCGATACGCAGTAACCGATGCGCAATCCGGCAATACCGTAAATCTTGGAAAATGTCCGCGTCACCACCAGATTGGGATGCTGATCCAGCCACTCTAGCGAATTCGGATAGTGCTCGAAATCGACATATTCGAAATAGGCTTCATCGATGACGATGACAATATGCTCCGGAACCTGTTCGATAAATGATTTCAGTTCATTGCTTTCTAACCAGGTACCCGTCGGGTTGTTGGGATTGGCGATGAAGATCACAGCGGTGTTGTCACCGATTAATGCACGCATCGCGTCCAGGTCATGGCCATAGGGCTGTGCAGCGTCGGGCCCCGTGGCTTTCGCAACCTGGGCCTGTGCGCCACAGGCCTGGGTTACCATGGCATAGACCATGAAGGCATATTGCGAATATACCGCGGCCGCGCTGCTGTCGAGGAAACTGCGCGCTACCAGGTCGAGAACATCGTTAGAACCATTGCCGACGGTGATCTGGTTTTGCCCGACGCCGAGCTTTTGTGCCAATCGTTGCTTTAGATAGTAAGCATTGGCATCCGGGTAAAGTTCAACGTGCTTGCTCGCACGGGCCAGCACTTCTGCAACCTGTGGCGAAAATCCCAGCGGATTTTCATTCGAGGCAAGTTTGATCGCATTGCTAATGCCCAGCTCACGCTCCAGCTCCTCGACGGGTTTACCGGGGGAATAAGGCTGCAATTGCCTGATTTGCACCAACGCGGAATCGATAACAGACATCAGAGGGAGGCTTTAGGATACGAACCCAGGATTTTAAACAACGCGGCCTGCTGTTTCAGCTCATCTAATGCCTGGACGACATTACCGTCAAGCTGGTGACCATCGATATCGATGAAGAAAACATAAGCCCATTTGCTCCCCTGTGCGGGACGGGATTCGATTTTATTCATGCTGATACCGTGATCTGCAAGCGGCTGCAACAGGCCGAGTAACGCGCCAGGGATATTCTTTGTCGAAATCAGTAGCGAAGTCTTGTCATTACCGCTGGGACCTACGTCCTGGCTACCGATGATAACGAATCGGGTGGTGTTATCGGAGAGGTCTTCAATATTCTCGTAACATATCTTCAAACCGAATATTTCCACCGCCGGTAGTCCGCAAATCGCACCAGCCTCGCTCTCTATGCTGGCGAGCCTCGCCGCCTCGGCGTTACTGCTGACCGGAATTCGTTCGATGCCGGGAAAATTTTGGTCGAGCCAGCGACGACATTGCGCGAATGATTGCTGGTGTGAATAAATATGCCTGATACCCGAGACATCCTGCGACCGGGTTGCCAAATGATGATGCACCCGAATTTCGACTTCACCACAAACCTTGAGGTTGGAACCAAGAAACATATCGAGGGTATGACTAATCACACCTTCGGTGGAGTTTTCGACCGGGACCAGGCCATAGTCGGCATGGCCGGATTCAACCGAATTAAAGACATCGGGAATGCTGCTCATGGGAATTGTCGATACCGAATGGCCAAAGTGCTTTAGCGCCGCACTTTGGGTGAAGGTGCCTTCCGGCCCGAGGTAGGCGATTTTTAGCGGTTGTTCCAGCGCCAGGCAGGCTGACATTACTTCACGAATCAGCCGGCCGACCTCGTCATCGCTGAGCGGTCCCTTATTTAAGGATTTCAGCCGTTTGATGACCTGCGCTTCGCGATCGGGACGAAAAAAATCGATACTCTCGTCGACTGCTTCGTTCAGTTCACGTTTTACCCCGGCGACGTCGACCGCACAGCTCGCCCGCTGATTGAATAATTTCAGTAGCTGTTCATCGATTGCGTCGATGCGTTGACGTAGCTTTTCCAGTGCATCATCGTTCATGAATGCATTTTAGCCGTCGCTGTCAGGATTGTCATCGACGCTCGCGGCAACCGGTTCAATCTGTACCAGTTGCTCTTCATTGCCCAGTCGAATCAGCGTAACTCCCTGGGTGTTACGTCCCAGTATCGATATATCATCTGCCGGGGTGCGCACCAGCGTACCACCGTTACTGATCAGCATGACCTCTTCGTCACCTGTAATCTTGATTGCGCCGACAACACGGCCATTACGCGCTGAGGTCTGAATCGATATGACGCCCTGACCACCGCGGCCCTGAGCCGAAAAGTCACTGATTCGGGTACGCTTGCCATACCCGTTTTCAGTTGCAAACAGGATTTGTCCTGCGTCAGATTCAACCGCGATCAACGAAATAACCTCGTCATCGGGTTTTATTTTGATACCGCGTACGCCGGCCGCGGTTCTACCCATGGCACGGACATCATTTTCGTCAATTCGAATGCCCTTACCGGCACTGGTGAAAAGCAACAGGTCAGACTCGCCATCGGTCAACTGTACACCGATCAGGCTGTCCTCATCGCGCAAGTCCAGGGCGATAATGCCATTTGCCCGTGGACGTGAAAAATTGGATAACGAGGTGCGTTTAACCTTACCGCTTGCGGTAGCAAAGAAAATAAACTGATCTTCCGGGTATTCGCGTACCGGCAGTATCGCCGTGATGCGTTCATTCTCTTCCAGCGGCAGTAAATTTATCATCGGCCGCCCACGCGCGGTGCGACTGCCGATCGGCAGCTGGTAGACCTTTTGCCAGTACACCTTGCCGCGAGTGGAAAAACATAGCAATGTGTCATGGGTCGAAGCGGAAAACATCTGCTCGACGAAATCTTCATCCTTTACTCGTGTAGCCGCCTTGCCCCTGCCACCGCGGCGCTGTGCCGAATAGGTTTCGAGCGGTTGTGCCTTGGCGTAGCCAAGATGAGAAATCGTAACCACCACGTCTTCTTCACTGATTAAATCCTCAACTGTCAGGTCGGAATGGTCGATGATGATTTCGGTGCGTCGAGGATCGGCAAACTCCTCCTTGATTTCTTCAAGTTCGCGCCGGATTTCCTGCTTTAAGCGCTCATCGCGATTCAGGATATCGAGTAAATCTTCGATCTTTTCGAGAATCTCCCGGTACTCGGAAATGATTTTATCCTGTTCCAGACCGGTCAGCTTATGCAGGCGTAAATCCAGAATGGCCTGTGCCTGTTTTTCGGTAAGGCGGTATTGATCGCCAACCAGGCCGAAGTCAACGCCGATGCCCTCTGGCCTAGAGGATTCCGCACCCGCTCGCTGGAGCATGTCCATCACTATGCCAGGCGCCCATGGATTCTCGAGCAAGGCCGCCTTGGCGACCGCCGGACTGGAAGACTGTTTGATCATCGCGATGATGGCATCGATGTTGGACAGGGCTACCGCGAGACCTTCGAGTAAATGGGCACGGTCACGCGCCTTGCGTAGATCGAAAATAGTACGGCGGGTAACCACTTCGCGTCGATGCACAATGAAGGCGTCGAGAATTTCTTTCAGATTAAGCAGTCGTGGCTGACCGTTGACCAGCGCCACCATGTTGATGCCAAACACATTTTGCATCTGGGTCTGCTTGTAAAGATTATTCAACACCACATCGGCCAGTTCACCGCGACGCAACTCGATAACCATGCGCATGCCGTCCTTGTCGGATTCGTCGCGCAAACCGGTAATACCTTCGAGTCGTTTCTCCTTGACCAGTTCTGCTATTTTCTCCAGTAATCGGGCCTTGTTGACCTGGTAAGGCAACTCGGTGACGATTATGCTTTGCCGTCCGGACTTGTCTTCTTCGTAATGGGTCTTCGCGCGCAGATAAATCTTGCCTTTGCCGCCTCGGTAAGCCTCACGAATTCCCCTCGCGCCGTTAATGAATCCCGCGGTCGGGAAATCCGGCCCCGGAATAAACTCCATCAGACGCTCGATGTCGGCCTCGGGCTCGTCGATCAGCAAAATGCACGCGTTTACGACCTCGGCCAGATTGTGCGGCGGGATATTGGTGGCCATGCCGACGGCAATACCGGAGGAACCATTGATCAGCAGATTCGGCACCCTGGTCGGCAGGACCATAGGCTCGTGTTCGGATTCATCGTAATTTGGCAGGAAGTCGACGGTTTCTTTTTCCAGGTCGGCGAGCAATTCGTGCGCAATTTTTGACATGCGAACTTCGGTGTAACGCATTGCCGCGGGCGAATCGCCATCGACCGAACCAAAGTTACCCTGCCCATCGACCAGCATGTGACGCATGGCGAAGGGTTGCGCCATACGCACTATGGTGTCGTAGACTGCGGTATCGCCATGTGGATGGTATTTACCGATAACGTCGCCGACTACCCGTGCAGATTTCTTGTACGGTTTGTTGAAATCGTTACCGAGCACGCTCATCGCGTACAGGACGCGTCGATGCACCGGCTTAAGGCCATCGCGAACATCGGGTAACGCGCGCCCGACAATGACGCTCATGGCATATTCGAGATACGATTGGCGCATCTCGTCTTCTAAATTGACAGGAAATATTTCCTTGGCGATATCAGCCATAAAACTAGATACTCAGTGCTAAGAAATGACGCAGGAATGTTTAATTTTGAATCTGCGCGATTTTACCATAAACCCAAGGGTCAACACTACTGATAAGAACGTCCCGCCAGCGTTAAAATAAGCGGATTTGGGGGTTTTCCGACATCCGGTAGATGAAACAGCGTAAAGCGGTGGCGACAACCTCGATTTTCGTTTTCACCCGTTGCTAAATCTTGTAAGGTTCGGCTATGCAACACCGCTATCAAATCGTCCAGCCAGACTGGATTGTAACCGTTAATTCGGACTTCGAAGTATTGCAGGATTTCGCCGTGCTAATCGAAGACAATCTTATCCGCAGCCTGGTCCCCAATGACGAAATTGCTGATCTGGACTGTTATGCGCAAGCTGAAATCATCCCCCTGCCAAACTGTGCCTTGCTACCGGGCCTGGTAAACAGTCATACCCATGCCTCGATGAGCCTGTTCCGCGGTATGGCCGACGATTTACCGTTGATGGAATGGCTGACTCAGCACATCTGGCCAGCCGAGGCCCGCTGGGTGGGCCCCGAATTCACAATAGACGGATTCAGGCTCGCGGTAGCCGAGATGATTCGTTCCGGCACCACTTGCCTGAGCGACATGTATTATTTCCCGGATGTAATTGCAACTTGCGCGCAGCAGATGGGAATGCGCAGTGTCGTCGGACTGATCGTGCTCGATTTTCCCAGCGTATGGGCGCAAGACGCGGCTGAGTATCTGCACAAGGCACTCGCGGTGCATGACCAAATCAGGGAACTTCCACTGGTTAGCAGCGCCTTTGCACCCCATGCACCCTATACGGTTGCCGATGAACCATTACGCCAGATAGCAATGTACAGCAATGAACTCGATATCCCTGTACACATGCATGTCCACGAAACCGCTGCCGAAGTCGCCGAGGCTCAACAAAAGACCGGTCTGCGACCATTGCAACGTCTGGATCAGCTTAACCTGCTCAATTCAAACCTGATAGCCGTGCACATGACGGAACTCGATGAATTTGAGATCGAGCGCGTAGCTGAAGCGGGAGTCAGCATCGCACATTGCCCCGAATCAAATCTTAAACTGGGCAGCGGCATCTGTCCCGTGGCGACCCTGCTGGAACTTGGCGTCAATGTATGCCTGGAACTGATGGCGCGGCCAGTAACAATGATCTCGACCTGCTTGGCGAGATGCGCACCGCCGCCATGCTGACCAAGGGCAGCAGTGGTAACGCGCGTGCCTGTGATGCCAGGCAGGCAATCGAGATGGCAACGATTAACGGTGCCAGGGCTTTGGGTATGGCTGATCAAATCGGTAGTATCGAAAGCGGCAAGTGCGCTGATCTGATTGCCATTGATTTATCGAGCCTTAATACCCAGCCACTTTATGACCCGGTGGCACAGATCGTATATGCTGCTGCCAGTCGCCAGGTATCACACGTCTGGATCGATGGTGTCGCACAGTTGAAAGATTTCGAATTCTGTCAGCTGGACACGAACGACATTATCGCCAAAGCCGCGTCCTGGGCACAAAAAATCAAGAGTTAGACAATGACAGTAGAGCCAAACGTAGATCCGGTCGAAATCGATAAATTCCAGTCGATTGCAAGCCGTTGGTGGGATCGCGAGAGCGAGTTCAAGCCACTGCATGACATCAACCCGTTACGGGTTTCCTATATCGAACGACAGGCGCAGGGGCTCGAGGGCAAACGCGTCCTCGACATCGGCTGCGGTGGCGGCATCCTGGCCGAAGCACTGGCGCAGAAAGGCGCCCGGGTAACGGGCATCGACATGGCCGAACTGTCACTTAAGGTAGCCAGAATGCACTTGCATGAATCGGCGCTCGAGATCGACTATCAGCTGTCTACGGTCGAAGCATTTGCCGAACACAACGCGGCGCAGTTTGATATCGTCACCTGCCTCGAAATGCTGGAACATGTCCCCGACCCTGCTTCGATCATTACCTCCGCGGCGCAATTGTTGAAACCCGGCGGCGTATTATTTTTATCGACCATCAACCGCAACCCGAAGTCCTTTGCACTGGCGATTCTGGGCGCAGAATACATCCTCAGGATGTTACCCCGTGGTACCCATGAGTATAAGAAATTCATCAAACCTTCAGAAATGGCAGCCCAGTTACGCGCCTGTGGCATGCAGGTTAGTGATATCAGCGGCATGAGTTACAACCCGCTCAGCAAGCATTACTCGCTGGGACGTGATATTGACGTCAATTACCTGATGACTGCGTGTTTCGATGATTGAAGCCATTCTGTTCGACCTTGATGGCACCCTGATAGACACCGCGGCTGACATGGGTGGCGCGCTCAACAACCTGTTGCTCGAGGAAGGCCTTGAGCCACTGTCACTCGATACGATTCGACCGCTGGTTTCCCAGGGTGGCCTGGTGTTAACCCGGCTCGGCTTCGCCGGCAAAGTCGCCGAGCAGGAAATCGAACCGCTGCGACAACGCTTCCTGCAGCACTACCGTGCGAACGTGGCAGCTGAATCGAAACTATTTGACGGCTATGCCGAAATTCTGGATGAACTTGAGGCATGCTCAATTCCCTGGGGAATAGTCACCAATAAACCCGAATGGCTAACCCATCCCCTGCTCGAACAACTTGATCTCGCACTACGCAGTGGAGTCGTCATCGGCGGGGATACCCTGGCGCAGCGCAAACCTCACCCCCTGCCTTTACAGGTTGCAGCCGAGCGTCTGCAGGTGAGTTGTAACAATTGTGTTTATGTCGGCGATGACGAGCGCGATATTATCGCCGGTAAAGCCGCCGGTATGAAAACCCTGGTAGCAGCCTATGGTTATATCGAGGATGCCGTCGATATCGAAGCATGGGAAGCAGACGGTGTCATCGATCTGCCGCATAATCTGCTCGAACATCCACTGGTAGGACTCTCGTGAGTAGCGTGCCCGGAAATTTTATCGCGGCAGCAGATCTACTGGATGACCAGGTAATCCTGGTGACCGGGGCCACCGGGGGGTTCGGCAAAGCTGTTTCGATCGCGCTGGCCCGACACGGCGCCACGGTTATTTTACTGGCCAGGAATTTGCGCCTGGTGGAAGCGCTCTACGATGAAATCGAACAGGCTGGCGGACCCACTCCGGCGATTTACCCGATGAATCTCGAAGGTGCGACCGAGCACGACTACGCGGAACTGGCGAGTAATCTCGAATCTCAGTTAGGCCGGCTCGATGGCATGATTCACTGTGCCGCAATCCTCGGCGCGCCCACGGTGTTTGCGCAGAGCGACGTGGCCACCTGGTACCAGGTACACCAGGTCAACCTGCATGCTCCCTACTTGCTGACCCGCGCCTGCCTGCCATTGTTAAGTCGTGCGCCGAGGGCTTCGCTGTTGTTCATGATCGACGACAAACCCGGCGCCTACTGGGACGCCTACCAGGTCAGTAAGCAGGGACTCGCAGCCATGGCCGGTCTGATGGCGCGCGAATACGAAGGCAGCAACCTGCATGTCAACTGTTTCAATCCCGGCAAGACCCGCACCGGTCTGCAGATTCGCGCTTACCCTGCCGCGGATAATAATGATCAGCTGCCGCTCCCCGAGGACCATGTCGATACCTTTCTTTACCTGATGAGTGCGGCAGCAAACGAAAATGGTCAAACTTTCTCGCCGCGAAATTGATCCAGTAAAAAACTACTGGTATTCGAAGTAAAATTCGGCTTTATCCAGGCAACGCTGCAGCTCGAGCAGGCATTGCTCGTCCGGCTTTAAGGACCAGCCACCGTGGGTACGTAGCTGGTAAGCATAATTTTCGCGATGCATATGAAATACCACCGGCATTGCGTCGCTGGACTGGTACTCGTTGAGCACTCCGATGAGGGTATCGATTTCAGCCTCGCCATGGCCGTTCAAACGGATATGCAGGGCACGTGCGTTTTCGGCACGAAAGTCGTCCAGTAACTGCACCCTGGCGGCACGTAATTTGATGCCATTATTAAAATCATCGTAGGCGATTCCGCCATCGACTACCCACACCAGGTCTTTTTGCACGATCGGTTCCAGTTGCGCCAGCATGTCCGGCGGTACGCGCACATCGACCCGACCACTGCGATCATCGAGAGTCACGAAGGCCTCGCGGCCACGAAAGCTGTTACGCATACGAATATCGACGACCAGTCCGCATACCCTGGCATCCTGCTCCTTTTGCCTGAATCTTTCGCCATTGCTGCTGCTACTGCCATTGTCGAGCCGTTCCAGCCACTGCCCCAGCCGGGTGGGGGCAAACTGCCTGATTTCGGCGTCAACCATGGCCAATGGATGCCCGGTGAGAAATAAACCGAGCGCTTCTTTTTCCAGTATCAGGCGCTGCTTTTCGTCCCAGGCCTGACAATCGGGGAGTGTCCGATCTGTTTCGGTCACCGGCGAAATACTGTCAAACATGTCGCTGATACCGGCATTAACATTGGCTTGTTGTTGTTCGGCGGCCTGTATCGCGTAAGGCAGATGCGCCATTAAGGCCGCACGATTTTCGCTGAAACAATCCATCGCACCTCCCTTTATCAATGCTTCCATTAACTTGCGACTGGATTTCGCGGAATCGATGCGCTTGCAAAAGTCGTCCAGCGACTGATAGTCACGCTCTTTTCTGGTGGCAATAAGGCTTTCGATCGCCGCCTGACCAACACCCTTGATCGCGCCGAGGCCATAATAGACCAGGCCATCGTCACCCGCGGTAAACTGGTAATTCGACAGGTTGATATCGGGCGGACGGATGTCCAGTTTCATATTGCGACAATCATCGATCAGGGTCACTATTTTATCGGTGTTATCCATGTCGGCCGAGAGCACTGCCGCCATGAATTCTGCCGGATAATGGGCCTTCAGCCACGCGGTCTGATATGACACCAGCGCATATCCCGCCGAATGAGATTTATTGAAACCGTAACCGGCAAACTTCTCCATCAAGTCGAAGATGTAAGTCGCGGTCGCGGCCTCAACCTGGTTGGCGACCGCCCCGTCGGTGAAAATGGCGCGCTGTTGCTCCATTTCCTCCGCCTTTTTCTTACCCATCGCACGACGCAACATATCGGCCCCGCCCAGGGTGTACCCCGCCAGCACCTGGGCTATCTGCATAACCTGTTCCTGGTAGAGAATGACTCCATAGGTGGGTTTCAAGATGGTTTCCAGTGCCGGATGCGGGTACTCGACGCGGGAACGACCGTGCTTACGATCGATAAAGTCATCGACCATGCCCGACTGCAGGGGCCCCGGCCTGAACAAAGCGACCAGGGCGATAATATCCTCGAAACTATCCGGTTGCAGGCGCCTGATTAAATCTTTCATGCCGCGCGACTCAAGCTGGAATACCGCGGTGGTCTGGTAGGCCTGTAACAGTTTGAAGGTGTCGGCATCGTCCAGCGGTATGCGTTCGATTTCGAGCAAGTCATCGGTTCTTTGCGCGTTAATCGCGCGCACCGCCCAATCGATGATGGTCAGGGTGCGCAAGCCGAGAAAGTCAAACTTTACCAGGCCTACTGCCTCGACGTCGTCCTTGTCATATTGTGACACCAGGCCGGAGCCACCCTGCTCGCAATAGGTCGGCGTGAAGTCAGTCAGGTCGCTGGGTGAAATCACCACGCCACCGGCATGCTTGCCGACATTGCGCGTAAGTCCCTCCAGCGAGCGGGCCATGTCAATCAGCATCGTCACATCCTCTTCCTGTTGATACAGCTCGAGCAAGGCTTCTTCCTGATCCAGCGCCTTGTCCAGGGTTATACCCACTTCAAACGGCACCAGCTTGGCGATGCGATCGACAAAACCATAAGGATGCGACATCACCCGGCCGACATCGCGGATGACCGCTTTCGCTGCCATGGTACCGTAGGTAATTATCTGTGAAACCTGATTACGACCATAATGTTCGGCGACGTATTCGATAACTTCATCGCGCCGGTCCATGCAGAAATCAATATCGAAATCAGGCATGGATACCCGTTCCGGGTTGAGGAAGCGCTCGAATAGTAATTCGTAGGCGAGTGGATCCAGATCGGTAATATTTAATGCGTAGGCAACCAGCGAACCCGCTCCTGAACCGCGTCCCGGTCCAACCGGTATTGCGTGTTGCTTGGCCCATTCGATAAAGTCCATGACGATCAGGAAATAGCCCGGGAACCCCATCTCGATGATGACATCCAGTTCGATCTGCAAACGCTGATAATAAGGTTCACGTTCGAGCTCCTGCCCGGCAGGCAGTTGCTGTTGCAGAAATTCGAGTCGTCGCTCGAGACCCTGTGCAGACACATGCCCGAAATAACTGTCGGTGGTGTATCCGTCGGGGATCGGATACTCCGGCAGATATGCCTCGCCCAGTTTGAGACGCAGGTTGCAGGCGCTCGCAATCGCGACCGAATTTGTTATCGCCGCGGGGATATCGGCAAACAATTCAACCATTTCATCGGCTGAGCGCAGGTACTGCTGGGGTGAATAGAGTTTGGGCCGTCGTTCATCGTCCAGCGTGAAGCCGGTACAGATACATACCCTGACTTCATGCGCCTCGAAATCGGTCGCATCTATAAAACGCACATCGTTGGTGGCCACTACCGGTACCTGCAACGACTCAGACCACTTGACCGCCTGACTTATATAGGCCTCTTCATGCGCGCGCCCGGTACGTTGTAATTCGAGAAAAAATCGTTCACCGAATATGTCACGCCATTGCAGCAGGCAGGTTTCGGCCAGCTCGGTATTCTGTATCCTCAGCGCCAGCCCGATATCGCCCTCCAGGCAAGCGGATAAGGCGATCAAGCCATCATTTGCGTCGCGTAGCCAGTCGATTTCGATAGTCGCGCGATCGGCGGTCTGTCCTTCCAGGTAGGCTCGCGAAACCAGCCGTTTCAGATTCAGATAGCCCTGCTCATTCTGCACCAGTAAAACCAGGCGACTCAGGGTTTCAGTGCGGTCTGGATGATGAACCCATAGGTCGGCGCCAAATATGGGTTTGACCCCCATCGACGTTGCCGCCTTATAGTGCTTGACCACGGCGAACATGTTATTGAGGTCAGTCAACGCGACCGCGCCCATACCCCGCTCGCGCAGTTTTTGCACCATCGGCTTCAACCTGATAGTGCTGTCCTGCAGCGAGTACTCGCTGTGCACGTGCAGATGAACGAAACGATTACTCATCTAAAGCAATTCCCTGACCGGCCTGAAACTGCGCCGATGTACGGGTGAAACTCCATGCTCTTTCAGCATCTGGCGATGAAGTTCGGTTGGGTAACCCTTGTGGCGGGCAAACTGGTATTGGGGGTATAACTGGTCGAGTTCGAGCATCTGGCGATCTCGATACTGCTTGGCCAGTATCGAGGCGGCCGAAATACAGGGCTCCGACAGGTCCCCACGGACAATCGCAAGCATCTGGTAGCCGTCGAGCTTGGGCAGCCGGTTGCCGTCGATCAGCACCTGCCCGGGTTTTAATTCCAGTCCCAGCACCGCTCGCTTCATCGCCAGCAAACTGGCCTGCAGGATATTGATTTCATCGACCTCGAGCTGGCTGGACTCGGCAATAGCCCAGGCTTTGGCGCGTTGTTTGATCTGCAGTTCCAGTGAAGTGCGTCGGGCCGCCGAAAGCTTTTTCGAATCGGTTAATCCGTCTATTGGAAAATTTTCATCGAGGATGACCGCCGCAGCAACCACCGAGCCCGCCAGGGGCCCGCGTCCCGCCTCGTCGACGCCCGCGACAAGCTTCGCAATTGGCTTTTCATCCATATATAATGCGCCGTTTGAAATTCACCCTTACCACTATGTCACAATTACTCAAGGTTGCGGTTGTCGGTGTTGGCCATCTCGGCAAATGGCATGCAGATAAATACGCCGCTGCCGCCGATTGTGAACTGGTTGCCGTGGTAGATACCAATATTGAGAATGCCAGGGATATCGCACAAAAACATGGTGCTGACGCTTACTCCGATTACCGCGATATCATCCCGCTGGTCGACGCGATCAGCCTGGTGGTACCAACTAGCCTGCATTATAAAATTGCGCGCGAGTTTCTGGAAGCGGGAATTCACTGTTTGATCGAAAAACCTGTAACCGAATCGATTACCGAGGCCGAAACACTGATAGAAATCGCCCGTGATAACAAGCTGGTGTTGCAGGTTGGTCATATCGAGCGCTTTAACAGCGTAATGATCGGTATCGTAGAGCGCCTCGATAAGCCCCGCTTTATCGAATCGACGCGCCTGGCCCCGTTCACGACACGTGCCACCGATGTCAGTGTTATCCTCGATTTGATGATTCACGACATCGATATCATCCTCGACCTGATCGACAGCCCCATCAAGCGGATTTCAGCGAGCGGCATTTCAGTACTATCTGACACCATCGATATCGCCAACGCACGAATCGAATTTGAAAATCACTGCGTTGCCAACGTTACTGCCAGTCGTATCAGTCGCAAGCGTGAGCGCAAGCTACGCATTTTTCAGAAAAACACTTACCTGTCGGCTGACCTTCAGGACAAGCTGCTCGCGGTGAACTGTAAAAGTGAAACCGACAACGAGGAAGGTTACAGGGATATCAGGCATGAAGAACATCACTTCGAAGATAACGATGCGCTTAATCTCGAAGTCCTCGACTTCATCGACGCGATAAAAACCGGTGGACGTCCGAAAGTTGATGGTCAGGACGGCAAACGTGCGCTTGAAACCGCAATCGCAATCACCACACAGATCAAAGAATCCTTATGAATATACCCATGGTCGACCTGAAGGGTCAGTACGAATCGCTCCGTCACGAGATTGACGACGCGATTCTGCAATCTCTGGCCGAGACGCGTTACATTCTTGGACCCAACGTGCAGGCCTTTGACCAGGAAGCCGCCGATTACCTGGGAGCCAGGCATGCGATCAGCTGCGCCTCGGGTACCGACGCGTTGCACCTCGGCTTACTCGCGGCCGGGATCAAGCCAGGCGACGAAATCATCACCAGTGCCTTTACCTTTATCGCCACCGGTGAAGCCATCAGTTACATCGGTGCGGTACCGGTTTTCGTCGACATCCAGGCAGATAGCCTGAACATCGATGCCGACAAAATCCGCGCGGCGATAACCGGTAAAACCAGGGCTATTCTACCGGTACACCTGTTCGGCCAGCCAGCCGACATGAATGAAATACAGGCGATTGCGGACGAATTCGGTTTGCTGGTCCTCGAGGACTGCGCGCAGTCTTTTGGCAGTCGTTACCAGCATAAAATGACCGGTACTATGGGCGCAGTCGGCGCTTTCAGTTTTTTCCCAAGCAAAAATCTGGGCTGTTATGGTGACGGTGGGATGATTACCACCAATGACGACGAAGTCGCGGCCCAGGTCAAGCTGCTGCGTAATCATGGCAGTAGCCAGCAGTATCATCACGATGTTATCGGTTATAATAGCCGGCTTGATGAATTACAGGCGGTCATTTTACGTATCAAGCTCAAACACATCGATGACTACAACCAGCGTCGCCTCGAGGTTGCCAGGTCTTATAATCGTCTGCTGGCAGACACCCGCTTCAAGACACCGATCATAGCGGATGATCGGGATCACATATTCCATCAGTACACGGTTCTGTGCGACGAGCGAGACGCCGTACGCGAGCATGTCATCGCCAAGGGAGTCGCCTGCGCTGTTTACTACCCTATCCCGCTACACCAGCAGAAAGCGTTTGCCGATACCGTGCAACCCGTGTTGCCAGTCACCGAGTCAACCGCCAGTCGTTGTCTGTCGTTGCCAATAT
>Ga0265306_10000095_pt1 | contig 32849 bp, 29 predicted proteins | sample Helome_3_FD_192493 | JGI IMG/M metagenome (GOLD analysis project Ga0265306, IMG submission 192493) | Marine sediment microbial communities from subtidal zone of North Sea - Hel_20160420 (Illumina Assembly) | ecosystem: Environmental > Aquatic > Marine > Subtidal zone > Sediment ... | reverse complement strand
CTTCGCGATGACATAACCCGCGGCGGCCAGTCCAAAGGCAGCCGTTACCGCCATGCAGGCGCCGAAACCCGCACAATTCAACGAGCCTTCAGGCCCTGTTTCGCAGGCATCGGCCGGCGCGATCTGTGGTTCGTCTGACCACACGCAGGGCACATTGAAACGGCGTTTCGGGTTGCCGGGAAAACCGTAGTCCTGGCGCAACAGCCTGCGGGTTCTGGCCAGTAGCGGATCCTGCTCCGTCCTGCGCAGATCGCCGACACGCACGCGGGTGGAGTCGCGCTGTCCGCCCGCACCTCCGACGGTGATGATCGATTGCCTGCGCTGGCGGCAGAAGGCGATCAGGGCGGCTTTTACGCGGAAACTGTCGATGCAGTCGAGTACCCAGTGGTGTTCCGCGGCGATCATCGCCTCCAGGTTGTCGACGGTGAGAAAATCCTCGATGGTCTCGACCCGACAGGCCGGATTGATCAGGGCGATGCGCTCGCGCAGAACCTGAACCTTGGCACGCCCCAGTTCGGGTTCGATCGCCGGGAGCTGACGGTTGATATTCGATTCAGCCAGATGATCGAGATCAATCAGGGTGATATGGCCTACTGCGCTGCGCGCGAGCGCCTCCACCGCCCAGGAACCGACGCCCCCCACCCCGACAACGCAGACCCTCGAAGCAGCCAGCTCCGACAGGGCGGAATTGCCATACAAACGGCCGACCCCACCGAAACGACGTTCAAAATCCAACCATGAGTCCCCCATTCGGGCAGCACGTCGATGTATATTAGCTGTTTGACAAAGTGTCCGGTGAAAAGCCGCCGTCGCCGAAGTCTCCCGGATTTGCCGGACACCTGCGAATCGGGTTTCTCTGCCTCATTCAGACGTTTTCCACCGCCGCTGACAACCGATTGGGCGAGCAAGCACCGACCATGTCGTTCAAAGAAATCGATGATCTGCAGGGTCTTTTCCTCAACGACGTCCCGCTGCTGGATGTGCGTGCGCCCGTAGAGTTTGCCGACGGTGCCTTTCCCACCGCGGAGAACCACCCTCTGATCGATGACGATGAAAGACACCGGATCGGCCTCACCTACAAGGACGAGGGCCAGGATCAGGCGATCGAACTGGGTGAACAGCTGGTTAGCGGGGAACTGAAAGCACGACGCATCGGGCAATGGAAGGACTTCCTGCAGCGTCACCCGGACGCCGTACTGTATTGTTTCCGCGGTGGCATGCGCTCGAAGACCAGCCAGCGCTGGCTGTTCGAGGAAACCGGGATCAGCTGCCCCAGGGTTCGCGGCGGCTACAAGGCGATGCGACGCTTCTTGCTCGACCAGATCGAGCAAAACAGCGCAATCTGCAGACCAGTCGTGATTGGCGGCCGCACGGGCGTCGGCAAGACCAGACTGCTGAACCGTTGTGATGCCCAGGTCGATCTCGAGGGACTCGCCCATCACCGCGGCTCGGCCTTCGGTAATCATCCACAGCCGCAGCCCGGCCAGATCGATTTCGAGAACAGTTTCTCGATCGCGCTGATGAAACAGGTGTCTGCGGACAACCGGCATTTCGCCGTCGAGGACGAAAGTCGCAACATCGGCAGCCGCCACATCCCGCCGGCTTTTTTCGCACGCCTCGAGACCGCGCCCCTGGTGTTGCTCGAGGCCTCCGACGAGGAGCGCGTCGACATCACATTGCAGGAGTACGTCCACGACTCGCTGGCCTCTTTTCAGGATGCAGGCGAAAGCGAGAAGGGCTTCGGCCAGTGGGCCGACTACCTGCAGAACAGCCTGGACCGGATTCGCCGGCGGCTCGGTGGCGACCGGCATGCAAGGGTCAGCAAGATGTTGCAGGATGCGCTCGCCCTGCATGCCCGGACCGGGGATACGCAAGGACACAGAGCCTGGATTGCCTGCCTCCTGCACGCATATTACGACGGCATGTACGAATACCAGCTCAGCAAAAAGGCCCAACGCATTGTGTTCAGCGGCACCCAGTCGGAGGTGCTCGATTATCTTCGAGACAGCTATCAGGTCGGCAGTCAGGGTGGAGACTGAGATTGACTGACAGGCCTTCTATTAACCTTTTGTTCCTGCCACTTTTCGCGATGTTGCTGATCGCATCGCGATCTGCCGGCGCGCTCGATGCGCAGACGATTTTCGAGAACAGCGAACAAGCGCTCTTCCAGATTCGTGTCATCAACCGCGAGACCGGAAAGAAGAGCAGCATAGGCTCAGGGTTTATCTTCGATCGGCCAATCCGGCTTGCCACCAATTACCACGTCGTCAGCAGCTTCATCGAGAAACCCGAGCGCTACGAGCTGCGTTACCTGGCGGCGGATGGTCGCGAAGGTCCTCTGCGACTGATCGCGGTGGACGCGGTGCACGACCTGGCACTGGTCGATGCAGATCAGAATCTCGGCACTCCGCTGGCGGTCGGCGATCCACCACCCAAAGGGGCCAACCTGTTCGCAATGGGCAATCCCCTGGACCTCGGTCTTACGATCGCCGCCGGCACTAATGGTGGAATATTGGGGCAGACAGATGAAAGCCGGATTCTGTTCTCCGGAAGTTTGAACCCCGGGATGAGCGGCGGCCCCACCTTTGACGATCAGGGCGTGGTCGTGGGCATCAATGTTTCGACCGCGCGCAACGATATCAGCTTTATCGTTCCGACCCGCTTTCTGCAACAGCTTACCCTGAGTGAGATACCGTCGCCGGAATCACTACTCGAAGATATCGGACGGCAGGTACGTGACTACCAGATCGCTTATCTCAACAGAATCAATTCCGCGCCGTGGACTCCCACGATCCTGCGGAACATGCGTTTACCGGGTGCCATCTCTCCCACAGTGCGTTGCTGGGATGCCAGTACCAAACCCAAGCCCGAGCACTTATATCGGCGGTACAGCATCAGTTGCGAAAATGAAAACGATATCTATCTCACGGAAAAGCTCGAAGTCGGCAAGATTGTCTACGAGCATCTTCTGATTGAAACGACCCAACTCGAGCCTCTGAGGTTCTACCGCCTTTACCGGACGCTCAACAGAAGCCAATTCGACAGTCGCGCGGACGAGGACGATGTAACAAGATTTCGTTGCGATACGCAATTTGTCGACGCAAACGGACTTGTCCTGAAAACAACTCTCTGCGCGCGCGGCTACAAAAACTATCCCGGTCTGAGCGACATTCTGTTTACCGCAGCGATGACCGGAAAGAAGAATGTCGGTTTCATCTTCAACCTTGATATGTCCGGCACCGATTTCGAGACGGCGAGCAAATTGATTGTCCGATTTCTCAAGGAGATGAGATGGCAACCCTGATCATCGAATTTCCTGGTAGGAACGGGCATGAATATCACAAGATCTCCAGATCGGTGGTGCGGGTCGGTCGTGCGCTTGACAACGATATTATTCTGTCCGACCCAACAGTCTCGCCCTACCACTTCATAATCCGCAGGAACGAAAGCGGCGAGTACGAGCTCCACTCACTGGCGGATGAAAACGGCATTCGAATCAATCACCGCCGGGTCAGCGAACGCATCAAGATATCCGAGCTGCCCCTGGATTTCGAGGCCGGACGAACCCGCATACGCTTGCTGGACAGATCTCAGCCTGTCGCCCCCACGCGGTTGATCAGTTGTCGCGATGGAGGTGCCTGCCTTTTCGGTCACCGGGGCTGGGCCCTTTTTCTTACTGCTGCGTTGATGCTGCTCAGCGCAGTCGACAATTATCTTTCGACACCCCTTTTGATCAGCTGGGAAACCTATGGGCGGGATCAGGTGATCTTCGTCTTTTTCGCGCTTAGCCTTTGGATCGGCCTGCTCATTGTCAACCGCTTTACATCACAACGATGGGACTACCCGTCCTCACTCAGTTTCGTCAGTCTGACGCTGATAGTCGCCTTGCTGCTCGAACTGATCATTCCCTTTCTTGATTATTTTTTTACTTCGCCGCTGCCTGGGTACATTATCAACCTGGCATGGAGTGTCGTACTGGTTCCGTTACTCATGGGCTGGTTTCTGGTGCGCCTGCATCATGGAAACTTTGCCTCCAGTGTACTATTCATCGTGGTACTGCTTTCCCCTGGTGCTTATATCCAGGTAAGACAACTCGCCACGCACTATGGTTTTTTCGATGTGTTCAGCAAAAAGGCCTTTTACAGTCACAGCCTTTACCCTTGGGAACAACGGATCAAGGGCACCCTGTCGATCGATGACTTCGCCGAATCCGCATTACCATCCGTAAGGCCTGAACACTCTGAATGATAGATTTCCGGATTTAGTAAATGGTTGCCCGAGCAGGTCGTGAGATACCGTAAAAGCCGTTTACCATTTGCATAATATATTTTTGCCGGTTATATTTCCGCCGGTAGATAATTCTACTCTCCACCTCTCATTCTGAAGAGGCGCTGGTAATTTCTATTTGGAGTCCGTAATAAAATGGCGAGAAAGAGCCTGTCAGACCTCAGTTCTGATGAACTGTACAGACTCGCGCAGGAGCGCGAAGAACAAGAAACCGCCGCGGAAAAAGAAGCCGCCCGCGCGCAGATCGAAGAATTACGCAATGCGAGGCGCGAGATGGTCGCGCGACACCGGAAGGAACTCGCGGCCATAGACGCGGAGATCCGCGGACTGGGCGGCCGCAGCGCGCGCGGTAAGCGCCGCGCATCGGCCGGCGGTAGCGTCACCGACCAGGTTCTCGACATCGTGAGCAAGGGCAAGAAGGTATCCACCAAAGAGATCAAGGCGGAGCTGGAGAACCGAGGCGTCGTCGCAAACAATCTCGCTCAGACGCTGGCCTATCTCAAACGGCAGGGCAAGGTAAGCTCACCGGCGAGATCCATTTATTCGCCGGCATAACACCCTCCTGCGAAAGGCCGCCCCTGCGGGGGCAGTTTTTCTACCGCCGCACAGCTACGCCATTCGAATTCAGACAATCCCGCACCCATTGCCCAGTCAGGCACGCTAGGGTAGCTTCCTTGTCAGCACAAGAAGTTGCCCTGTCCGAGACAAACAAATGAATCTGCCACGCAGCGTTCGGGTACTGATCGCCATGGCGGTGCTGGTACTCAGCCTCGCCGCACTGTTGCTGGTGTTGACGATCAGCGAAGCCACTTTGAATATCCAGGCCCATCTGGAGCGTGCCCCAAGCTGGCTGAGATATGGCTGGTGGGTCTTGATCACGGTTGCGGGCATGCTGACCGGGTGGTTGCTTTGGAGAATACTTCGGCCAGGGCGGCCGAATGCAGACGTTAACCAGACTGAGAAATTTACCGCGCCCACGGCAGGCCAGATCGATTCGGCAATGGCGGCAGCCGAGGAACTGGGCGCCGACACCGGCAGGGTACGTCGCGAGCTTGCAGAGTTGCAGCGCCGCCGCGATGCCGGTGAGATCCATGTCGTGTTGTTCGGCGAAATTTCCACCGGGAAGTCGGCTCTGGTAAAGGCCCTTCTGCCAGACGCAGAGATTCGCAGCGACGTGCGAGGCGGGACCACCCGTCAATTGACGCGCTACCGGTGGCATAGTTCTGGCGGCGACACCCTGTCGATCACCGACATGCCCGGCACAGGCGAAGCAAATGGTGCGCTTGATCAGGTGGCAATCGATGAAGCGAAACGTGCGCACATTGTCATCTATGTCACCGACGGTGACATCAATCGTGCGCAACATGCAGCCCTTCAGGAACTTATTGAGCTGCAAAAACCTCTCATACTCGCACTCAACAAGACAGACCGTTACAACCAGCTTGAAACCGAACAGTTGTCTGCACGGCTGAGCCAACTGATTGGCGACCATGCGCACACGGAATTGGTTCGGGTATCGGCGGCAACGAGCCAGCAGGTGATAAGGCAGATGCCGGACGGCACCGAACAGGCCGAGACCCGCACCGTTGCACCGCAGGTGCAGGCGCTGGCTAAAGCATTGCAAAGACTCGTCGACGGCGACCAGCAGATACTCGACCGCCTGAGAGATAGCGCCACCTTCGTTTTGGCATCCCAACAACTCGACACAGCTTTGGCGGACTCTCGCAAGGAGAGGGCGGAAAAGCTCGTCGACAGCTATGCGGTCAAAGCCGTTTTTGGTGCCCTCGCCGCCATCACGCCGGGCTCAGACCTGCTTATTCAGGGATGGCTGGGGACCCAACTGGTGCGAGAACTTGCGGCCCTCTACGACGTCAAAGTGGGGAAGGTAGACACCGAACTTTTGCTGAAACTGGTCCAAAAGCATGTCGGGCGCGCGCATACCCTGATCCTGGCGGTTGCCGGCAACGCACTCAAGGCCTTCCCCGGCATCGGCACCCTGGCGGGCGGCGCATTGCACGCTGTGGCCTACGGCATAATCTTCCGCACCATGGGTCGGGCCCTGACGACGACCCTGGCGACGCGCGGTGAATTGCACCCACGGCAGACCGCAAAATTGTTCGAGGAGAAGCTTGGTGAAAATATGGAGACGTCTGCGAGAAGCCTTGCCCGAGTGGTTGTCGAGCAGACGCGCGCCGACGGCGACAAAGACTGAGAACGATGGCGATTCACACCTCGCGCTCGCGCGCGAGAGTTTGAACGAGCTCCTCAGCGATCCGCGTGTTCCGCAAGAGGTCCGTACCTCACTGAATGAGGACTACCAGCAGGTTCAAAGCATGCTGGACAAGCTCGAACATGGACACATCCATATTGCGGTATTTGGACGGGTCAGCGTCGGAAAGTCTGCACTGGTCAATGCCCTGCTCGGTGAACGGCGCTTTGCAACCAGCCCGCTGCATGGGGAAACCTCGACCGTTCAGCGGGGCCAATGGCAGGAGTTCCATGACGGCAACGTCTACCTGATCGACACGCCTGGCATCAATGAAGTCGACGGCGAGTCGCGCGAGCTATTGGCACAAGAGGTGGCCAGCCGCGCCGACCTGGTGCTGTTCGTGGTCGATGGTGACATGACCCAGGTTGAACTCGACGCATTGCAGACCCTGGCCAGCCTGCGTCGCCCCCTGCTCGTCGTCCTCAACAAGATCGACCGTTACAACAGCGATGAGCGTGCCAGCCTGATCAGTGCCTTGCATGGCCACGGCACATCATTGCTTCAGCCTGAAAACCTGGTGTGTGCAGCCGCCCAGCCGGCGCCGCAGCGGGTCATCATAGTGGATGAGGACGGCCAGGAGACCGAAGGCCAGCGCCAGGCACTACCAGATGTAGCCGACCTCAAGACGCGTCTGTGGCAGGTTCTTGAGCAGGAAGGAAAGACCCTGGCCGCACTCAATGCCTCGCTGTTTGCCGGTGAACTGAGTGACCAGGTCGCGCAGCGGGTGTTGATCGCGCGACGCACCCTGGGCGACAGGGTGATTCGCACCTGGTGCATCGCCAAAGGGGTTGCCGTGGCCCTGAACCCCGTGCCGGTCGCCGACCTGGTTGCAGCGGCGGTGGTCGACGTCAGCATGGTCGTTCACCTTTCACGCACCTATGGTCTTCCCCTTACGCGCAGTGAGGCCGGCGGCCTGGTCAAGACGATCGGTGCCCAGATGCTGGTCCTTATGGGCACCGTATGGGCCGTGAACCTAATTTCTTCTGCGCTCAAGCTCGGCACCGGCGGCCTGTCGGCCATCGTAACCGGCGGCGCACAGGGGGCCGTGGCCTATTACAGCACCTATGTTGTTGGACGCGCCGCCGAACGTTACCTCGCCAACGGCAGATCATGGGGTGATGCCGGGCCCAAGCTCGCCGTGCGCGAGATTCTGGACAGCCTGGACCGCGAATCCATCATCGATCAGGCAAAGGCCGATATACGCGCCCGCCTGAAGACCGGCTGAATGGGCAAACGGGTACCGCGTGAGTGATCGGTGGTTGTTCGGTTCAACCCGGGTTCGCAAAGTGCATGACCAGCTGCACCACGCCCCATACCGAGAGTATGAATAATACGGTCAGCACAATACCCACGATGATGAAATCGCGCGCCCGCCCGCGCTTGAAATCACGTTCCCGGTTCGCATTTTTCTGCACACCCAGGAAAGACGAAATAACGCTGCCGAAAACCTGAGGCAGCGAAAGTTTTTCAATTTCTTGGTTTTCTTCAGACACCTTGGTTTCACCGCGCAAAATCTGCCGCTCCAGTTTGCCAGAAACGCGCCCGCACGTCCGTTCAGGCCGCATAGACCCCGGCCGTCTGCGCTTGGTTCGTTAACCGTCTTTCTGCATTCTGCGCTTGGTAAAACGAGTAGCCTTGGCATCTACCGGATCATCCGGCCAGTAGTGCTTGGGATAGCGACCCCGCATCTCTTTCTTGACCTCGGTGTAGGCACCTGCCCAAAAGGCGGCCAGATCCGTGGTCACCTGCAGGGGACGACCCGCCGGTGACAGCAGATGCAGCACCAGAGGAACCTGGCCCTCGGCCAGCATCGGACCCTGGCGCAGGCCGAGCATCTCCTGCAGTGGGACGGCCAGGAATGGCGCGGCATCGAGGGTGTAACGAATACGGCGACGGCTCCCCGCCGGTGTTTCGAAATGTGTCGGCAGCCATCGATCGAGGCGCTGAACGCGGTCCCAGCCGAGCCAGGCCGTCAGGACCTCCTGCATACTGATACTCCGCAGCTGACTCGCGCCAACCCCGTCCTTGAGCCAGGGCGACAACCATTCCTCCAGGCCGGCGAGCAGGCCCGGCTCGGAAAAGTCTGGCCACTCCGCACCGCTATCGACCGTTCGAATCAGTTGTACACGAGCCCGCAGGCCGGCCGGGTCATCGAAAAATGCGGCCAGTCCCTGTGCGCGAATCTGTTCGATAAGCAATGCAGCCACCGGATCATCGGCGCGCAGCTGGACTGCTTCGTCGCTCAACAGCAGCGCATCCAGGCGCCGCACCGAACGCGCCACGACATCGCGCCGAACCGGGTCCCAGCGCACCTCGCGCTGCGCCCGGACCTGAGCCCCGAAGAGCGTCTCAAACTCATGCTGCTCCACCGGGGCAGCAAGCCAGATAAACCCTTCACGCCTTCCGGCATCGACACCGGCGACCGCCAGAAAAGTGCTGCCGCAGAGTGCGTCCGATTCATCCAGCATTGCAGCGCGGCCATTGCGCATCAGATAACGCCGGCCGTCACGCGATGTACACATCGCCACGCGGTCGGGATAGGCAAGGGCCAGGCATTGCCCGATATTCATGCGTATTGTTCCGGGCCTTGCCGACTCTTTACACAGACGCAGAAATTGCTGCGCCACGCGGTCCACCTGTCGCAGCGTCGCGCGGTCGAAATCGCCTGATAAGGGGCTCTTCTCGCGCAAAGCCGCCAGCGCCTCGACACGGGTCCCCAGATCAGCGCTGCGCAATCGCGTACCTCCACGCTTCAAAGGATCTCTCTCAGACAACAGCGCGGCCACATCGGCAGCAAGGGCCTGGTCATGAGGGTTACGCGCGGACGCCAGCACGTGCGCCAGCCTCGGATGGACCGGGAACCGGACCATCTGTTTTCCCGCCCCGGTGATCCTCCCGCTTTTGTCGAGCGCACCCAGCTGATTCAGCAACTCGGCCGCCTGGCGCCAGTGTGCAGCCGGTGGCGCATCCAGCCAGCTCAATCCGCCGGCCGCCACGACTCCCCAGTTCGCAAGTTCCAGCACCATTGGTGCCAGATCCGCTTCCACCACCTCCGGCGGCGTCCATTCCTCCAGACGTGCCTGGCGCGTGCCGGTCCAGGTACGGTAGCACCGACCCGGACCGAGGCGTCCGGCGCGCCCTGCCCGCTGCAGCGCCGACGCCTTGCTGATCCAACGTGTCTCCAGACGCGTCAGTCCGGTATTGGGATCAAACGCCGGTTTACGTGCCAGACCACTGTCTACCACAGCGTGCACGCCGCCGATGGTCAGGCTGGTCTCGGCGATGTCGGTCGTCATTATCACGCGACGGCGTTCGCCACCGCCACCCTGAAGCACCGCATCCTGGTCCGCCACCGGCATGTCACCGTACAAAGTCTGTGCAACGACTTCTTTCCCCCAGTGCTGCTGCACCTCGGAACGCACCCGCTCGATCTCCCGGCGGCCGGGGAGGAAAACCAGTACATCGCCAGCTGTTTGATCAATCGCCATTTTCAGCGCACGCATACAGGCCGGGACAGGGTCTCGTAGTTCGCCATCCGCATCGGCGTAAATCACTTCGACCGGATAGACGCCGCCTGCTGCATCGATCGCCGCCGCGGGCATCATCGACACCAGGGATTGTGAGTCCAGGGAAGCAGACATGACAAGCAGGCGCAGATCATCGCGCAGCCCCGAGGCCACATCCAGACTGAGTGCCAGAGACAGATCACCCTGCAGGTTGCGCTCGTGAAACTCGTCGAAGATGAGGAGACCTACCCCCTTGAGTTCTGGATCGGCCTGCAGACGACGCAGCAGCAACCCCTCGGTGAGCACCTCGATCCGCGTAGCGGCAGAGACCTTGCGCTCGAACCTGACCTGGTATCCCACGGTGTCACCTACCGCTTCACCCAGCAGAGAGGACATGCGTCTGGCGGCCATGCGCGCGGCCGGTCGACGTGGTTCCAGCATCAGGATCTTGCGGTCGCTCAACCAGGGTTCGTCGAGGAGGAGCAGCGGGACCAAGGTGGTCTTGCCGGAGCCGGGTTCCGCGGTGAGGACTGCGTGGCCCCGCAACAGTGCGACTCGCAGTTCAGCCAGGCTGCCATGTATCGGCAGATCAGGAAGCAGGTTCCGGGTGGCTTTTTGTCGCGGCAATGACTATCTTCCGGTGTTGACGGACGTAACGCCCGTTTACATCAAGGGAACAAACTTGGCCGACAACTATAGCCGCACATTGGCCATCACGGTAATACGCATTCGCTGATGGGCATCGATGCCGGGAAACGACGCTTTGACGCTGCGTCGATCGCCACTTTTCTTCTGCTCGCGGGCGCCTTGGGTCTCTTCGTCCTGCTGAGGCAGGGTGCGCCGTCCGTCGCGGAACGAGTCCAGCAATCGGGCATTCTGGTGGTTGCCACGCGCCGAAGCCCCAGTACTTACCACGACGGCGCAAAGGGGCCTGACGGCTTCGAATACGCACTCGTGCAGGAGTTTGCCCAACACCTGGGTGCAAAAGTCCGTTTTATTTTCCCCGACACATTGGAGGCGCTACTGGACGCAACGGCTCGCGGCAGCGTGCACCTGGCCGCGGCCGGTTTGACCATTACGCAACCGCGTGAACGGCTGCTGGCGTTCTCCCTGCCCTACCGGTTCGTGACCGAGCAACTCATTTATCGTCGCGGGGCCGACAAACCGCGTTCGCTTGACGAGGTCGGCCCGAATGATCTGCACGTCGTGGCCGAATCAAGCCATGAAGATACACTGCGCCGACTCAAGGAAACCGGGTTCCCGACCCTTTCCTGGCAGCGGCAGGCAGGCAACAGCACCGAGCGTCTTTTATCTGCATTGGACCAGGGTTTGCTTCGCCTGACCGTGGCCGATTCCGACGAGGCAGCGCTGTCTCGCCGGGTGTTCACGCATGTGGCAACCGCGTTCGAGCTGGGTGAGCCGCAGGCCATCGCCTGGGCTTTCAGCAGGATCGGCGACGACAGCCTGCTGGATGCAGCCAACGATTTCCTGCAGCTGATTGAGAAAGATGGAAGATTGCGGCGCCTGAGCGCCCGTTATTTCGACCATGCCGATCGTCTCAACTTTGTCGACACGCGCGACTTCTGGCGGCATATGCGCGACCGCCTCCCGGCACTGATGCCCCACTTCGAAGACGCAGCGGAAAAAACGGGTATCGACTGGCGCCTGCTGGCCGCGATTGGTTACCAGGAGTCACATTGGCGTCCGGACGCCGTCTCGCCGACCGGCGTGCGCGGCATCATGATGCTGACCCGGGCAACCGCGGAGCAGATGGGGATCAAAGACCGCAATGACCCCAAGCAAAGCATCATCGGCGGGGCGAAGTACCTGCAGGTGGTGGAGAAAAAGATCCCCGCGCGGATCAAGAGGCCGAATCGCCTTTGGCTGACCCTGGCCGGGTACAACATCGGATTCGGACACCTCGAGGATGCGCGAATCCTGACCGAACGCGATGGTGCCGACCCGGACCTGTGGCTGGAAGTAAAACAGCGCCTGCCGTGGCTGTCGCAGGAAAAGCACTACAAAACCGTTCGTCATGGCGCCGCACGCGGACGTGAGCCGGTCAATTACGTGGACAATATCCGCAACTACTACGACCTGCTGGTCTGGTACACCACAACCAGTGATCGCAAAACCCGGGATCGCCTGTTGGCACCAGACAAAGAATAAGGCGTGTTATTGGCCGAGCGCCTCCGCCTCCATGGACAGAAACACCTGATAGGCATTCCGCCGGTTGGCTGCATCGAACGCCGGCAGGTTCTCGAAACGGCTCCAGTCGGCCGCATCATAGGCCGTAACGAAGTCGTCCAGGTTCTCTACCGCAACGCCCATGACGCCGCGCAGGTAAGCAATATAGTCACGCGTGCGTGCGACCGCTCCCACCGGATCGCTCGCGGCCGGACCATGACCGGGCACCAGCGCCACCAGTTCATCTGTCTCCAGGGCCTCCAGGGTCTCGAGCCACCGTTTGGTATCCGCATCCCCTACAAAAGGCACTCGACTCTCGAAAATGATGTCGCCAGAGAACAACACCCGATCCTGAACCACGTACATGGTCAAGTCGCCATCGGAATGTGCGCTGCCCAGGTAGTTCAGCTGGAAATCGATCCCGCCCAGTGAGAACTGGTGAAACTCCTCGATCATGAGATCCGGCGGCACCAGGCGCGTATCGTCGTTAACCCATGGGTCGAGTGACAAACGACGCTCCTCCAGCCGCTCCGCCGACACATCTGAATCGAGGTATTCGTAGGCGCCGCGCGGGGCAAGGATCTCAGCACCTTCGTCCTTGAAGACCTGCAGGCCATAGATGTGATCTGCGTGGTAATGGCTCACCACCACCTCGACCACCGGCTTGTCGGTGATTTCCCGGATGCGCTGGAGCAATGCCCAGGCCAGCGAAGGCGAGCCCAGGCTGTCGAACACCACCACACCTGCATCGGTGACCACAAAACCGGCATTGGAGATAAAACCCTCATTCTCGGTCGCCGTGCCGGCGGCGCCCGGCGCATAGTATGCGTGTTCAGACACCTGCTCGACCGACACGTCCACCGTTGCCGGCAGATACCCGGCTGCCAGCACCTCTCCAAGCAGCAAAATCGCAGAAAGCAGGATCAATTTTTTCATTTTCAGCAACTCAAGTGGCCGAATCCATCATCGACGGGCACGAAAGAATCCACGCAGTATGGCCGCACTCTCATCCGCCATCACACCGCCCTCACAACAGGTGTAGTGATTGAATCTCTCATCCGACGGCAGCAGGTCAAAGGTGCTTCCCGCGGCACCGGCGCGCGGATCGACGGTGGCAAACACCACACGATCCACACGCGCGTGAACAATTGCCCCGGCACACATGGGACAGGGTTCCAGGGTCACATAGAGGGTGGTCCCGGGCAGACGGTAGTTCTGTTGTGCGCCTGCCGCCGCGCGCAGGGCCACGATCTCCGCATGGGCGGTTGGATCGTGTGACCCGATCGGCTGATTCCAGCCTTCGCCGATGATCTCACCATTCGACACGACCACTGCACCCACCGGCACCTCGCCCGCCTCTTCCGCGCGCTGCGCCAGTTCCAGCGCCCGCCGCATAAAGACCTCGTCCGGCCCCCCCGATGCTGCATCACCCAGCCCGCGGCCCCCGGCCCCCGGCCCTTCTTTTTCTATTCCCATTCGATTGTAAACGAGCCATTTTTACGATTTATTATCAATGGCTTACTTGTTGATATAGGTATCAATACCATGAAAAATACCATGTTCAAAATATCCTGCCAATTGTCGCGTGTAATGTCGCGGAGGATCGTATACAGGTCCAGGATATCGCTGAAGATCCACCACCCAAGTGTCCATTTCCTCATCGTTCATCGATGAACGTTACGCCTGTGCTGGTCAGTGTGGGCGCCCATCGGCAACAAGGCCATGTTGTAATTCGCAGGTTATCTCAACACCGGGCTTTCATAACCCGAGTTCTTCAGCCGAAATCGACATGAAGCGTCGCCATACGTCATCCGACTGCCAGGATGGCCGCATGGCCGCTGCCGCCTCCTCCGGAGAAACACCATGAACGAGGCGCTGATACTGGTACAGAAAGGCCGAGACCCGGTAGTTCAGCGCACAGTGAACCCATACCTTCTGGTCCGCAAACTCGGCCATCGCCCCGATAAATTCTCGCAAGTGCCCGGCGGTCGGCGCATCGAAGGGCACAGGGACATGCACACAGCGCATTCTGTGCGCTACGACGATATTGCCCTCTTCGGGGATGGCATTATCCGTATCGGGCATCGCCAGGTTTATGACCACCTGGTATCCGGCGTCTGCAATTGCTTCAAATTGGCGACCTTCGGGCTGTCCCGAAGAGGCGATCCGATCGGAAACCCGCATATAGTTTTTGATGGCGTTGATGCCCATGGGCACGCTACATCACGCTGAAGCAACGACGCCGAATCCCGACGCACCTAAGCGTATAAGAAGAATAAACACCCTTTCCACCCAGTTCCAGCAGCAGCTCCGACCGCGAATGACCCGCCCGGCAACCGTTCGATAGCCCCGAATGGGCCTGAATTCCACTCACGTCGCCGTAAACACGCCCACTTTTTCTTCACAGTCGGCTCCATTCCCGCTATCCGCCACGACGAATCCCTGCCGCGGCGGTGTGAGCGCAGCATTCGAATTGAACCGTTGGTTTTCGGGCTCGTCAGTCGAACAGCCCCTGGTACAGCCCAGCCGGGGGCGCCCGGCTTTCGGGTAACGCCCTGGACTCGCTGGTTTCGGCTTTGTGCTTCAGGTGATCGAGGATCTGTTTGATCACCGCCGGGTCTTCGATGCATATATGGACCCATCCCGTTTTGCAAGACACATGTGCGTTCGAGACAAGAAGAAGGTTGCTACCATATATCCGGCCTGTTGATGCGAACGTACCGTCGCTGGCCTTGATGAATTCCGCTCGTCTTGACCTCAACACGCGATCGGCTTCAAAAGAGCCACTGCATCGACCAGGTTCTCAAGACGACGGTCTGACCTGTCTTGTCATCAATCGCTACTGTGTCCTCGCAACCTGTTGATGGGTTTTCATTTACACCTGATCTTCGAGCCAATCACGTCTGCCTGACCGTCTGGCTTTTACACAGTTGGCTGATAGCACTCACATCGCGAGAGCAGCGCCCATATGATCCGGGCGTTTTTGTTGGCTAAAGCAACCGCGGCCTTGTTCTTCCCGCGTCGCGCCACCAGTGCTTGCAGCCACCGACTGCGCTGGTCATCTTTCCCCTCCATCCACCTAATCGCTGATCGCGCGCCGTGTATGAGCAACGTTCGAAGGTACTTGTCGCCCCGCTTGCTGATCCCAAGCAGAACCGGCCTATCCCCTGTCGTATGTTGGCGCGGCACCAGCCCGATACTGGCAGCAAATTGCCGACCATTGCGGAACTGCTTGCCATCACCATAGGAGGCTATCACCGCCGTGGCGATCTGCGGACCAATGCCCTCGATAGCGCCCAGTCGTCGACAGGCCTCGTTGGCCGCATACGCCTGCTGAACCTCTTCATCGTACTGCTTGATACGCTCATCCAGGACACGGAAGGATTCCAACAACTCGCCAAGCCAAACGCGAAAGCGATCGGTCAGACCGTTTTCGCCGTCTTCCAGTATCTCCGGAATCCGGCGACGGACTTGACTGATCCCAAAACCCACCACAATCCCGTACTCGCCAAGCAGCCCCCGAATCTGATTGGCCAGCGCCGTACGCTGTTTCACCACCGACTGGCGAATTCGATGTAACCCCTGGATGTCCTGCTGCTCGATCGTCTTGACCGTCACAAAGCGCATGTTCGCTCGCCCTGCCGCCTCACAAATGCCTTCGGCATCGTTGTAGTCGTTCTTGTTCCCCTTCACATAGGGCTTCACGAACTGCGGGCTGATGAGCTTGACGTCATGACCCAGCTTGGCGATCTCGCGCGCCCAGTAGTGGCTCCCACCGCACGCCTCCATCGCGACCAGACACGCCGGCAGGTTGGCGAAATAGACCAGAACTTGCTTGCGGCGGAGTTTCTTTTTGACTGCAAGCAAACCAACCTCATCGACCCCGACCAAATGAAACGTGTTCTTCCCTATGTCCATGCCGAATCGAACGACTTTTTTGCTACGGTTCATGTTGGACCCTCCCATTTCGCTCAGATGGATTCACCCATTCCCATCCTGGCTCGCTTAAAGCCGCTTGAAAAGTGGGATGGGTCCATTTCATTAGGCGATAACCTTGACAGCGCCGCCGCATTCCCGGCAGGTCTCGATGTCGATATTGAAGACGCGCTTCAGGCGTTGCGCCCAGCTCATCGAGGCGCGGCGTTCGGCAGGGGTTCGCTCTTGCAGGTCATCCACGGCTTCAGGCTTGTTGCCCTTGCCCCGCTTTGCCGGCGTGACCGACGCTCGGTGCTTGCTGTTCGGCGCAAACACACCATGGACGGGTGAGGTTGACCCGCGGTTTCGGCACCAGGGCGGCCAGTCTTGCGATGAAGTCCAGCGGCTCAAAGATGACGTGCGTGGTGCCATACCTATAGGGAGTTTTCAACTGATAGCGGATGTTGCCATTGGGCTTCAGCGACAAGCGCTTTTCCGACACTGCCGGGCGACTGATGAAACGGCACAGCCGTTCCAGCTTTCGGCGTTCCTGGGCCCTGGCCGTTACACCGGCATGCAGACTGAACCCGGCCACCTTACCTACCCCGTCATCGAATGGCTCATCGCAGGCCGGCAGGGTTTGTAAAGTGAACACCTTGCGCCCTGCCTGGGGCCCGACGGCGATGCGGTAGGTGATCGAATGCCCCAGCAGTGGCGTCATCGGGTCGTCGTCCCCTGCGCCTGAAGCCAGGTAGCTGTTCTCGGCAACTGCTCCCTGCGTTGCTCTACCTCCTGCATCCATGCAGTCGTCGGCATCCCGTTCCAGCAGGCCCTGGCGTTCCAGAAAGCGGCCGACCCGGTGGGCGATGGTATGCGCCAGTTGGGTTAGTTCCTGGCTGGTCGACGCCTTGACCCAACGGAACCGGGCTGTTCCATTGGGATGATCGACATACACGCCATCGAGGACCAGCATGGATGCGCAGGAGCGGCCAACTGAAGGCAACCAGGTGGCGTGACACGACTCGCAGCGCACCCGCAAGAAGCCGTGTTCCAACCGGCCGCATTTGAGGTAATCCTCAAACTCGCGTTGCACATAGCCCGGCAACTCCCTGCCCTGCTCAGCCAAATGGACAGCGAACGCCGGATAATACTCGTCGACGATCCGATAGAGCAGGGTTTGCTCGGGCCGGTGACGCTGGTAACGACCAGCAGCCCGCTCCCGGGTGGCCATGCTGGCCGCCGCCGCGTGGGGCATAATCCGCGTCCTTGCGATAATGTGCTTCTGTACAGTTTATCGCCTGGTTGCGCGGTCCTGAAGCACTCAGTCGCTGATGCCGACCCGTAGCAGTCTTTGCCCGCCCCTGCACTCGATTGAAAACAAGCTATTTTTACGATTGATTTTCAATAGGTTACTTGTTGGCCAACACCTGATGCGCATTGCATCAATCAGCTACAGCCACAGTTAGACATGACGTGCTGTAAAGACTAGAATTTGTTCAACATGATTAATTTAATTAAAATCGGTGCGCTATGAAAATACTCAACGCCAGTGACGCTAAACGCGAATTCGGTGAGGTTCTTATCAATGCACAACACGGTCCTGTTGGCATCAACCGCAATGGCAAACCCGTTGCCGTGGTGATCTCAGCGTCTGAATATGCGCAGCTTGAGGCGCTGAAAGAGGCACATCTGAAACAGTCCATCGAGGAAGGTATCGCCGACTTGCAGGCCGGAAAAATCAGCGATGGCAAATCCGTTATCGACAAAGTACGCAAACGGGTAAATGGCTAAGCCGTGGCAAAGCGCAGTCCCCGCTACCAATTCACGGACAAAGCGGAACGTGATCTTGAAAGCATCATTGACTATACCGTCCAGGAGTGGGGAGCCTCTCAAGCCAATACTTACCTTGACGGCCTGGAATTGCGCGCACAACTCCTTGCTGAAAATCCAGACCTTGGAATGGCACGCGAGACACTCTTTGGGGGGCTACTCAGCTTCCCTTACGAAAGCCATATTCTATATTACAAAAAACACGCTCGCGGCATCGTGATAGTGCGAGTACTCCATCAGCATATGGATCCGGTGAAGCACCTTTGATTCTTCCAAATGCTCGGAAAAATTGCCGATTGAACCCTGCCACACGGCAAGTCTCTAGGCTACCTTCCGGGCTTTGACTTCCAGGTGTACGCCCTCCTGCTCCTGCAGGTAATGGATTACCGCAAACAGATTGCTCGCCTGGGGGTTCCCTTTCGGCCCGAACATGCGCATGAGACTCTTGCTCGATTTGTCGAAGACTTGGGAGAGTTCCTCGAACCCCACTGTCGCGTTGATATAGTCACGCAGCACCGCCTTCCCGGTATCGATATCACCGGCGAGCAGACATTCGACCCCTTCTTGCAGCAAGGCCTTGCGAAACGCGGGATCCCGTTGGGCGCGTGCCTGTATGGTGTCCTTAAAATCTTTCGTCAAAGCCATCATGTCACCTCTTGCCGTTTCCGGCGCTTATAGTCGCGCCAGTGCCCTTTTGCGGCAGCAATATCTGCGTCCTGGCGCTTCTTGGTACCACCCGCGAGCAATATGACCAACCGATCGCCATCCTTGCCAAAGTAGATCCGATAGCCAGGACCAAAATCAATCCGGTACTCATAGACGCCGGCACCAACACCTTTCACATTAGAGAAGTTACCCTGCTCCATCCGATGGACGGCTGTCGTCACCTTGACCGCAGCGGCCACATTCAGACGATCGAACCATTTGGCATAAGGACTGTTTCCCTCATCGTTGAGGTATTCTCTAACCTCTGTCATATGGCCCATATAGTAGCATATATGTTACCTTTGGCAATACTCGCACAACGATGCATTCCGGATAACCCTTGTTTTCAATGGAGTGACACCCGGATCTGGCATCCGAGCAGTTGAAAATTAGTTAGTATCCCGTTGATTATTCGAAGTAATACCACTACCCCGCAGTGTAATCGCCTGTCCGGTTGCACGCATACGTCCCTGCACGGCCTGTCGAACAAACTGTGCCGCGGCATTGTCACTCGCCTCGACGAGTTGCCGAATCTGCTCGATCACATCGTCAACCTTATTCAACCTGGCCGCAGCGTCCATCGCCCGGTCATAAGCCTCCACCACATCGACACTGGTCACCTCGTAACCCCACCCCTCACTCAACCAGCGAAGAGCAGCCATCGCTGATCCAAGGGCAAATGCCGGTTCCGAGTCGAGGTATTCCCTGGCCGCCCTGCTCAGTGTTTTTGGATCACAGGGACTCTGGTTGGCTAGCTCCAACGCCAGATCATAATGCTCGAGTTCCTTGGCCGTCACGAACCACTTACCCTCTTCGCCCGGTGTCGTGGCGATGAGGTCGGTCAGAATCTGCGATTTGTCCTTCATCGGATAGCGTTTCGCGACCGCACGAAACCGGGCGATGTAGGAATTACCCACCGCAGCGTTCAATCCGTAGCGCTCGTAAGCCTCCTCATGCAAGCCGGATGAGACCAGGATCTCCTCGCAAGCCCGGTCGATCACGGAATCCGGCTGGTTCAATCCCCGCGAGTCCTCGGCATACTGGACGGCCTCCGCCGTTCTGCCCAGGGCCAGGAGCGCCTCGACGCCATAGCGCCGGTAATGCCAGGACGGGTATCGTGGCAGTTTCAACAAGTTGAGCAGCTCCTCGTAGCGACCTGTCACCAATAGACAGGACAGACACGCCGTCGCGCCGTGAAAATAGTTACCTGGATTCGGATCCGACCAACAGGAACGCAACGTGGAAACCAACTCATCGGCCCAGCGCCCGGCGACTTCCGCCGTGCCACAGAGCTCACCCCACTGATCACCGACAGGGCTGAGGTAATCGACACCGTCGTCCGCCATGGCCTGCCAGAGCCGGTCGAGCCATTTGTCGCGTGTCTTCTCGTCGGCGGACGCGTTGACGATAATCGGTATCAACGCATCCAGCGTCTTGTTGACAGCAGATCCCAGGGCACCACTGGAACTATCCACATGCTCCAGCGCCGACCAGATCTTTTCCATCAGACGTACCGCGCCCTCCGCTCCAAGAACTGGGTCTTTCTTTGTAGCCTTTTTGATTTCAGAGACGGCCTCGCGAAGGCGTTGGCATGCGAGTCTCGATGCTCTCCAGCTATAAGCTCCGGTTCGGAACCGTGCGGGGAACGTCCACTTGTGACTATGAGCCATTACCCAACCGCGCTATCCACGTCTTCCCCAAAGAAAAGACGACTATCAAATCAGGCTCTTCCAAGTTGTCCGTGTGCAGGGAGCAGAATCTCGTTGATAATGTAGGCAAATAATCAACCAGGACATAATTTATTTATTAAATACAGTAGGTTATCAAGCCGCCTACTCCCACTCGATTGTAAACTAGCCATTTTTATTTTTTATATTCAATAGCTTATTTTCCTGCCAATTTGAAATACCATGAAAAATACCATGCTCAGAAAATCCTTCAAAATGCTCGAAAAAATTGCCGATTGAACACTGATACACAACACCTTAGGCAACCTTCCGGGCTTTGACTTCCAGGTGAATCCCCTCCTGCTCCTGGAGGTAATGGTTCGTCGTACCAGTTGTCATATGTATGCTAATTGGCAATCACATTGACAATTAGCCATTCTTTCTAATAATGCAGGCATGTAAAGCAACCAGAAACCACCGTGACCTACATCCCTCGGAACGCAGAATCCAGGCTTCAACACTTCGCCAGCGGCTATTCAGTGGTTGTGGTCACCGGACCTCGCCAGTCCGGCAAGTCCACTCTGGTGAGGCATGCCTTTCCCGATCACCATTATGTATCGCTTGAAGATCTCGACCAGAGGGAATTTGCTGAAACGGATCCGCGTGGTTTTTTGAATCAATTCAGTGGGGGCGCCATTCTGGACGAGGCGCAACGATGCCCTGCCCTGTTTTCTTATCTCCAGACACGCGTCGATAAACGGCAACAACCCGGCGAATTTATCCTGACGGGATCCCAGCAGTTTGGTCTGTTATCAGGCATCACGCAGAGTCTGGCGGGCAGGGCCGCATTGCTGACGCTGTTACCCATGGCCTACGGCGAATTACAACGCTCAGGAAAAATTGGCAACAATCTCGACAAGATACTCTTTGATGGGGCGTACCCCCCCATCTTCGACCGCGGACTCGAACCACACCCTTGGCATGGCAACTATGTGCGTACTTATCTCGAACGTGATGTCCGGCAATTGATCAAGGTACAGGATCTGGGAACATTTCAACGTTTCCTTAAATTGTGCGCAGGCCGGACCGCGCGACTCCTCAATCTTTCCTCACTGTCCAATGACTCTGGCATCACACATAACACAGCCAAAGCCTGGATTTCTGTTCTGGAAGCCAGTTACATCGTGCATCTGTTGCCACCGCATCACCAGAATTTCAACAAACGTCTGGTCAAAACGCCCAAACTCTATTTTCTGGATACGGGTCTTGCCGCCTGGTTGCTCGGCATCCAAAACAGCGAGCAACTGGCTACCCATGTTCAACGGGGCGCCTTGTTTGAAACCTGGGTCATAAGTGAATTGCTTAAAGCCCGTTATAACGCGGGCGAAACGTCGAACCTTTACTTCTGGCGTGATCGCTCGGGACACGAGGTGGATATGTTGATTGATCATGGAACCCATCTGTCACCGCTGGAAATCAAATCCGGACAAACCATCAACAAGGATTACTTCAAGGGGCTGGAGTTTTGGAAAAAGCTGGCAGGTGAAACCGCTGGAAAGGCGTGGCTGGTTTACGGCGGTGACAGTCGACAGATACGCTCTGATGTCACTGTACTACCGTGGTATGTAATCGACTCTGAGCAGATCGTGATATGAAAACATCGGGCATCGGACGCAACCATCCCTGCCCTTGCGGCAGCGGAAAGAAATTCAAGCACTGCTGCCTGGGCAAGGAGAACAGCACGGCATCCAGCCACGGCGTGGCGGGCATGTCCGAATCCTTGCGCAAAACACTTGAAAGCCGGCAATTCAACTCGCTGGAAGAGGCGCAGGCATTTCTAGACCAGATTACGCAACAGCAAAACCGTCGGCAGCTGGACGAATTTCACGGTTTATCGCCCGAGCAGATGCACCAGATACTGAATTTTCCGTTCGCATCACCGGGACTGGTCCGCTTTCCGGAGGTGCTGGACGCCACTCCAGCCGCTCCGATACTAACCCTGTTCGAGCTATTGACCGACGCCATCGGCGAGCAGGGCCTCAAACCGACCGCCAAGGGCAATCTGCCACGCAACTTCTGCCGCGAGGCCGCGCTGGTCTATTGGGGTGAGCAGCGGTATCAGGATAAAACCCGTTATGGTGGCATCAATCGGGAGGAGGATTTTGACGATCTGCATGTCACCCGCCTTGTCGCCGAACTGGCGGGGTTGATTCGCAAATATAAGGGACGGTTCATCCTCAGCCGCGATTGTCACCGGCAGCTGGCCGGGGACGGCTTGGCAGCGATCTATCCCAAGCTGTTCAGGACCTATGCCAAGCAGTTCAACTGGGCATACAGGGACGGCCATCCTGAGTTGCCATTCATGCAGAGCGCCTTCCTGTTCACACTTTACCTGCTTACCCGCTACGGTGACGCCTGGCGACCACAGGTATTTTATGAAGATGCTTTCCTGGGCGCCTTTCCACGGCTGTTGGATGAAGTGCCCCCGAGCCAGGTAGTTTCCCCCGATGAGACAGTACGCCGCGCTTACACCTGGCGCTCGCTGGTGCACTTCGCAGGCTTTCTGGGTCTGGCGACGGTGGAGCCGGTTTCCGACCAGCTCCTGTGTCACGAGTACCGGGTAAAGTCCTTGCCGTTACTGGGCCAGGTCGTTCAAATTCAGCTTCCCAAGTAACAGTTAATCATGGCGGGAAAACGTAAACAGGATGATCCACTGGCCACTTTGCTGGAGACCGCACCGAAAACAAAGCTGGTCGATCTGATCGTACGCGTAGCGGCCTCACGCCCCGCTGTCCGGCGTGAATGCCTCGACTACCTGAACAAGCATACTGCCCTGTCACCCAGCCGGAAGAAACAGTCCGAGGGTGAAAAACTGCTGGCCCTGTGGGCCGAACTCGCGCCGGATCTGGACGAGTTGGATGCATACGGTGGCGGCGATTATGATGCCGACATTCATGTTTCGAGCCTGTTGCAGGAGATCGCACAGGTGCTTTCACAGAAAAAGATCGATTCAGACTACCGGCAAAAACTTCTCGACAATGCCCTGCCCTATATCGAAAGTGGTAATGTCGGATTTGACGACGATCTCTACGACTTGGCCTATGTGGCCTGTTACACCGACGACGATTGGCGCGCACTGGCGCAAGCCTTTGAGACCATGGGTGGGGACTGGAAACTAGACCATGCCCGCCGCATTTATCGCCGCCTCGGTGACGGTGGAAAATATCTCGAGCTGCGCCAGCGTAAACTGGCCACTGGCACCGACTATTTCGACTTGGCGGATTTCCACTGGAAGGCCGGTGAAAAGCAGAAGGCCATGGAGGTCGCGGAGACAGGACTGCTCAAGGGAAAAGGCCGTATGGATGAATTGCGTCAGTTCGTTGCCAAGCGTGTCAAATCCGCCGGCAATCGCGAACGCTACCTGGCACTACAGTTCGATCAGGCAATCGATCCTCTGACCTGCGACAAGTACAAGACATTTCGGAAACTATGCACTCTCACCGAATGGAATTGTTACGAAGCGAAAATCCTTGCAAGGCTGGAGAAAGCCTGGGGCACAGAGCAACTTCGCATCCGCATGCACCGCAAGGAGTACGAGGAAGCGGTGGCGGTGCTGACCCGAAGCCGCTATCCCCTCTACGCTTGGGACAGCTCCTATGAACTGCAGACCGCCAAGCGTCTTGAAGACAGGTATCCCGAGGCAATACTCAAATACTATTTATCAGGACTGGGCAAACTCAAGACCAACGCCCCGCGCAAGGAATACACCCGCAAGGCACAGGTAATGAAGAAGCTCCACCATGTGTTGGCTGATGTGCTGCGTGATCCATCTCGCTGGCGTGACTTCGCACTCAAAGTCAAAAAGGACAACATCAAACGTCCGGCATTTCAAGAAGAGTTCACCAAGGCCGTACCTGGTTGGCAGGCACTGAAATAACACAAGGACACGCTTTTCAGAAATGGGGGTAGGCACCCTGATCAACAGCGCCACCAGCATAATCTCGCCACGCTCGTTCAAAAGACGATATCTTAGTGCCGACCGCTGATACCATGATTACGCCAACCTGCCACTCATGGTATTGCTGCTTTCTGCGTTACAGCACGCAGAAAATACCAAGAATAATACCATTGATGATGTAGATTATATTGTCGATTAGGTTATTTTAATTGTTATAAATCAACATTTTACAAGTTTCGGTCACTCCCACTCGATCGTGGCCGGCGGCTTGCTTGAGATATCGTAGGCAACGCGCGATACGCCGTTCACCTCGTTGATGATGCGGCTGGAGACCTGCTCCAGGAACTCGAACGGCAGGTGGGCGAAACTGGCGGTCATGAAATCGATCGTCTTCACCGCGCGCAGTGTGATGACGTACTCGTAGCGGCGCGCATCACCGACCACGCCGACCGATTTCACCGGCAGAAAGACCGCGAAGGCCTGACTGACGTCGTCATAGAGGCGGGCCTTGTTCAGCTCTTCGATATAGATCGCATCGGCCCGGCGCAGGATATCGGCGTATTCCTTGGTCACCTCACCCAGGATACGCACACCCAGCCCCGGCCCCGGGAAAGGATGCCGGTAGATCATTTTGGATGGCAGCCCAAGCGTGACCCCGACGCGACGCACCTCGTCCTTGAAAAGTTCGCGCAAGGGTTCGACCAGTTCCAGCTTCATGTAGTCCGGCAGACCACCCACATTGTGGTGCGACTTGATCACATGCGCTTTGCCCGATGCAGCACCCGCGGACTCGATCACGTCCGGATAGATGGTCCCCTGCGCGAGAAACGCCACGTCTTCCAGCTTTGCCGCCTCTTCCTCGAAGATGTCGATGAACAGATTGCCGATGATCTTGCGCTTCTGTTCCGGATCGGAGACACCCTTGAGCCCCTTCAAAAAACGGTCCTCGGCGTTGACCCGGATCACGTTCACGCCCATGTGCTCGGCGAAGGTCGCCATGACCTGATCGCCTTCATGGAGCCGCAGCAGACCGTTGTCGACAAAGATACAAACCAGGCGGTCACCGATTGCACGATGCAGCATGGCGGCCACCACCGAGGAATCCACGCCACCGGACAGTCCGAGGACGACGCGACCCTCGCCAATCTGCTCACGCATGTTGTGGATACCGTCGTCGATGATGCTGTTGGGATTCCACAGTGCCTCGCAGCCGCAGATCTCGAACAGGAACCGCTCGAGGATGCGCCCGCCCTGGCGCGTGTGCGTGACCTCGGGGTGAAACTGCAGACCGTAGAAGTTGCGCGATTCGTCCGCCATACCGGCGAGCGGTGCGTTGTCCGTGGTACAGATCGCGCTGAAATCGGGCGGCAACTCGTCGACCCGGTCGCCATGGCTCATCCAGACGTCCAGCAGACCCCAGCCCTCGGGACTGGTCGAGTCCTCGATATCGCGCAGCAGGCGTGAATGTCCGCGCGCGCGCACCTGCGCATAGCCGTATTCATGCTTGTCCGAGGCAGTCACCCGCCCACCGAGCTGTAAAGCCATGGTCTGCATGCCGTAGCAGATGCCGAGCACGGGCACACCCATCTCGAACACTGCCCGCGGCGCGCGCGGCGCATCCTCGCCGGTCACCGTCTCGGGCCCGCCGGAAAGTATGATCCCGCCCGGCTTTTGCGCTTTTAACGCGTCTTCGCAATTGTCATACGGCCAGATCTCGCAATACACGCCGGCCTCACGCACGCGACGTGCGATCAGTTGAGTGTATTGCGAGCCGAAATCGACAATCAGGACTCGATGGGCGTGGATATCAGTGGTCATGTCAACGGTTCCGATAACGGCAAAACAGGAAAGGTGCAAAAACACGCGTGTCACCCGCCAGGGCGGGCAGCCCCCGGCTATGCCCATTGCACCTCGATCATCCCCCGGAAGGGTCAGTCGCGACGGTAGTTCGGTGCTTCCTTGGTGATCTGAACATCGTGCACATGCGACTCGCGCACACCCGCATTGGTCACACGCACAAACACCGGCTTGGTTCGCATCTCGTCCAGCGTCGCGCAGCCGGTATAGCCCATGCTGGACCGAACACCGCCGATCAGCTGGGTGATCACGTTGATCAGGGGGCCCTTGTAAGGGACGCGGCCCTCGATACCCTCGGGCACGAGCTTGTCTTTCTTGGTGTCTTCCTGGAAGTAACGATCGCTCGAGCCCTGTTGTCCGCCCATGGCGCCCAGGGACCCCATGCCACGATATGACTTGTACGAGCGCCCTTGATAGATCTCCACCTCACCCGGCGATTCGTCCGTACCCGCGAACAGGCCGCCGATCATCACGGAATGCGCGCCGGCCACAAGGACCTTGGCGATATCACCGGAGTACCGAAGCCCGCCGTCGGCGATCACCGGCACACCGGTACCCTGCAGCGCATTGACCACATTGTCGACCGCAGTCACCTGCGGCACCCCTACGCCGGCAACGATACGGGTCGTGCAAATGGAACCCGGACCGATGCCGACCTTGACCCCGTCGGCGCCCGCACCAACCAGGGCCAGACCCGCCTCACCGGTCGCGATGTTGCCCCCGATCACCTGGACGTCCGGAAAGTGCTCCTTGATCCAGGCAACCCGGTTGAGCACGCCAAGCGAATGACCATGGGCGGTATCGACGGTGATGACGTCGACGCCTGCCTCCACCAGCAGTTCGACCCGCACTTCGGTCCCCTCGCCGACACCGACTGCGGCACCGACCCGCAGTCGTTCCTGCGAATCTCGACAGGCATCCGGGAAATCGGTCGCCTTCTGGATATCCTTGACGGTGATGAGTCCACGCAGATCGAAGTTGTCGTTGACCACGAGCACCTTCTCGATCCGGTGCTGGTGCAGCTTGGATTCCACCTCTTCGCGGCTCGCACCCTCGCGAACGGTCACCAGCCGGTCCTTCGGGGTCATGATGGAGCTGACCTTCTCATCCAGGCGGGTCTCAAAGCGCAGGTCACGCGCGGTCACGATGCCGACCAGTTCGCTGCCATCCACCACCGGCACCCCGGAAATCCGGTTGGAACGCGTCAATTCGAGCACTTCGCCAATGCTGGTGTGCGGGGAGATTGTTATCGGATCGTGAATGACACCGCTTTCGTAACGCTTGACCGTCCGCACCTGGGCCGCCTGCTGGGCCGCGGTCATATTCTTGTGCACCGTGCCGATCCCTCCGGCAAGAGCCATCGCGATCGCCAGGCGGGCCTCGGTAACGGTATCCATCGCCGCCGAGACCAGCGGGATATTCAGGTCGATCTCTCGTGTAAGCTTTGTCGCCAGGGTGACATTTTTCGGCATCACCTCGGATCGCGCCGGTACCAGGAGCACGTCGTCGAAAGTCAGGGCTTCTTGGTCTTGGGCAAGGCGCATGGGCTTTTCCAGATTGGAAGTGAAGATAAGCCGGGCATTATAGGATTTGACGGAAACCCGGTAAACTGAAAAGCCCGTGAAATGCAGCCAAATCTACCGCACGAGATCTACGTTAGACGGCATGGCGCGTAATCCGGCCAGTCGGGCCGGACCCCCACCGTGCGGACGTCGATCCCGGCCAGGCGGCGAATCGGCTCGGTTGGGCGGAAAATGGCGATCGGGCGCCAATTTCCTTGCCTTTTACGGGATTGTCCAGACATGACATCAACCGATCAGGACATTCGCGACATCTTTACCATCAGCCGCCTCAACTCAGAGGCGCGTGCGGTTCTGGAAGGCAGTTTTCCTCTGCTGTGGGTGGAAGGCGAGATCTCAAACCTGGCCACCCCCCGCTCGGGTCATCTTTATTTCAGCCTCAAAGATGCCCACGCCCAGGTGCGCTGCGCCCTATTCCGGGCAAAAAGACAGCTGCTGCGCTTCGAACCCGGCAATGGCGAGCAGGTACTGGCACGGGCCCGCATCAGTTTTTACGAGCCGCGCGGCGACTTTCAGCTCATCATCGAACACCTGGAGCCGGCCGGCGCCGGTTCCGCACAGCTTGCATTCGAGGCGCTGAAGAAACGTCTTCAGGCCGAAGGGCTGTTCGATACCGAGCGTAAGAAGCCCCTGCCGGCATTCCCGAGGCACCTCGGGCTCATAACCTCTGCCTCGGGGGCTGCAGTGCGCGACGTCCTTAAGGTGCTGCGCCGCCGGGCACCACAGATTGCAGTCACCATATTCCCGGCCCGGGTACAGGGCAAGGGGGCGGCCGAAGAGTTGATCGATGCGCTCAACATCGCGCTGCAACGGGGTGACTGCGATGTTCTGCTTCTGACCCGTGGGGGCGGATCGATCGAGGATCTCTCGGCGTTCAACGACGAACAACTGGCACGCGCGGTCGCCGCGGCGGACATACCGGTCGTCAGCGCCGTCGGGCACGAAATCGACTTCACCATCACCGACTTCGTTGCCGACCGACGGGCGCCAACGCCATCCGCAGCCGCCGAGCTGATCAGCCCGGACACTCCGGTCCTGCTGCAGACCATCGCCAAACTGTCGCAACGCATGCAAGGCAATATGCAGCGACGCCTGGCGCTGGAAAAACAGCACCTGGCGCGCCTGCGAGGCAGGTTGCAACGGGGCGCACCGGCCGGTCTGATGCGTCAACAGCAGCAACGCGTCGATGGCCTCGATCTGCGCCTGCTGCGGAACATGCGCAATAGACTGGCGGCACGACAGCGTGAACTCGACGTTCAGTCACGCCATCTGCAGAAGCAGAATCCGGAGCGCCGACTGTTGCTGTTGAAGCAGCGGTTTACCGGGCTGCCAGAGCGTCTTCAGCAGGCATGGCATCAACGCCAGCGGCGCCGTGCAGAGCACCTGGCGGCGACCGGCCGACAGCTGAACGCTGTCAGCCCGCTGGCAACGATGCAAAGAGGCTATGCGGTATTGCGCGGAGCCGAGGCTGGCAAAGTGATCACGCGCGCGGCGCAGCTTGCCCGCGGCGATCGGATCCAGGCCTTGCTGGCAGACGGCAGAGCGGACCTGCTGGTTGACCAGGTCGAGCCTGGCCTCGAGCACACGCCCGCCAAAGACAAGAACGGCTGAATGTAGGGGGCTCGATCTACTTTCGCTTGCGTACGAATTTCATCAACCGGCCGCGTTTCTTTTGCTGCCTGTCGGTCAGCTTGTTGCGCCGGCCTGCATAAGGGTTTTTTCCCGTCTTGAATTCGATACGTAGCGGGGTGCCGCGCAGCTTGAACACGCTGCGGTAACGATTGACCAGATAGCGTTGATAGGCGGGCGGCACCCCGGCAGTCTGGTTGCCGTGGACAACGATGATCGGCGGGTTCCTGCCCCCCTGGTGGGCATAGCGCAGCTTGATGCGTCGACCATTCACCAGCGGCGGCTGATGTTCGGCAACCGCATCCTCCAGGATCCTGGTCAGTTCCGGGGTCTTCAGATCGCAGGTGGCCGCAGAATAAGCCGCATCCACCGCAGCCAGCAGATGCCCGACCCCGCTGCCATGCAGGGCAGACACAAAACGCCAGTCGGCAAAATCGAGGAAAGGCAGCCGGCGCTGCATCTCGCTCTTGACGTGATACCTTTCGTCACCGCTTAAGCCATCCCATTTGTTGATCACGACGACCAGTGCCCGACCACTGTCGACCACATGCCCGGCCAACCCGGCATCCTGGTCCAAGATACCCTGTTGTGCGTCGAGTACCAGCAGCACGACGTTGGCCTGCTCCATCGACTGCAGCGTCTTGATCACGCTGAACTTCTCTATCACCTCGCTGATGCGCGCGCGACGGCGCACGCCCGCGGTATCGATCAGCGTGTATCGCTTTCCATTGCTCTCGAAAGGGATATAGATACTGTCTCGGGTCGTGCCGGGCTGATCGAATGTCAGCACCCGGTCTTCACCGAGAAGCCGGTTCACCAGGGTCGACTTACCCACATTGGGCCGACCTACCACAGCGATCTGTATACCTTGCTCGTGACCGGGACCTTCCGGTTCATCGGGCGCCGGCAGCGTTTCCAGAATCCCATTGATCAGGCCATGTACCCCACGGCCATGCGCGGCGGCAATCGGGACCGGCTCACCCAGACCCAGGGAGAAGAAATCGCCACTGATACTGTCGTAATCGAGGCTCTCGGTCTTGTTCACCACGATGGTGATCGGTTTACCGGTACGACGCAGTCCCTCTGCAATGATCTGGTCGCCGCCGGTAAGCCCCTCGCGGCCGTCAAGGATGAACAACACCCGGTCCGCCTCGCCGATCGCCAGCTGCACCTGCTGTTCCATCAGCATTTCGACACCCTGCCGGTCACCGCTGATCCCGCCGGTATCGACCACCACGTAGGGCTGCGAGCCCAAACGCCCGACACCGTACTTGCGATCACGCGTCAGCCCGGGCTGGTCAGCAACCAGGGCATCACGAGACCGGGTAAGCCGGTTGAACAAGGTGGATTTCCCCACATTGGGACGTCCAACCAGGGCGATCACCGGGAGCATGAGAGGTCCTAGCGCTGCGCCGGCAACTTTATGGCGGCCAGTTCACCACCGTCGCCCAGCACATAAAGGACGCCGTCGACGACCTGGAGACCGGTCGTAATCGGATCACTCCCCACGCGGGTGCGTGCAACCAGGCGCCCGTCATCCCGATCCAGCCAATGCAGGTAGCCTTCGAAATCGCCCACCACCACCAGGTCCTGAAGCACTGCCACGTTCGACAATTTACGGTTCTTGAGTGAATCCTGACTCCAGCGTGCCGATCCCGAGCGCAAATCCAGCCCCCAGACCACGCCATCGGTATCGCTGATATAGAGCCCCTCGCGATCAGCGCCCATACGATTGTAGGAGGACATCTTGCGCTGCCAGGCAATACGACCACTGCGTTGTTCGATTGCCGCAACTTCGCCCTGGTAAGTGGCGACGAACACCCCACCGCCCATAACGATGGGGTCGCCGTCGATGTCTGCCATGCGCTCGAGTTCGGAACGCCCGCTGGGAACCGTTACGTTCACATCCCACAATAGATTTCCGTTGTCGACCCGCAGGGCGATCAGCTTGCCGCCCGCCATCCCGACAAAGGCCCCCCCACCGGAAAGAACCGGCGAGCCACTGCCACGCAGCGTCAGCACAGGGACTTCGCGTTCGTAAAGCCAACGCTCGTTCCCATTGGTCGATTCCAGCCCGAACAGCTTGCCGTCGACCGTGTGCACCACGACGACACCGTTGCCTGCCGCCGGTGCCGACAGCACCTCGCTGGACACCCTCACGCGCCACCGCTCCTCACCGGCCGCCGGGTCAAGAGCAATCACCTCGGCATCGCTGGTACCGACGATTACCAGACCTTCTCCCACCCCGGGACCACCGGAGACCGGAACATCGAGATCCACGCTCCAGCGCCGGCTGCCGTTCTCTGCCGCCAGTGCCTGAACCTGACCTTCGCCGTCAGCGACATAAACAGTATCCCCAACAACATGAGGTTCGAGATTCAGCCGCTGATCGTCGGTACCCGAGCCCACATCACGGGACCAGAGCTTCTGCGGTTGCACCTCGTTCTTCAGATCGAGCAATGGTGACGGCTCGACGACATCCGGACTCGCAAACCACTCGGTGGGATCTGCAAATGTACCGCAGCCGGCCAGCACCACCAGCGAAAGAATCGAGAGTAAAAGTCGCATCATAGGTTCCTCAGGAAGCAGCGGCCCCGGCGCCGACATCCACCAGCTTCATGCGCATCAGGTTTTCGTCCTCCACACCCTTTATCAGCGCCTCCTGGTAGGCTTCCCGAGCAGCCTCATCATTGCCCCTCGCACGTTCGTAGTCACCGCGCAGGGCTGCATACTCGCCGGCAAAGGCAGACGAAGCCGGCTCGGCGATCAGGGCCTGCAACGTATCCAGCTCCTTCATGTCCAGCAACAGATGACCCAGGCGCAAACGCCCCAGTTCACGGACCGACGCGTCTGCACCCGAATCACTGACCCACTTCAGATGATCACGCGCCACCGTCTTTTCACCACGCTGGTAGGCAAGTCTTGCCAGCTCCAGGGCGGCAAAACTCCCGTAGGCGGTCCCGCCAAAATCACCAATGAGGCGTTTACCGTCATCGATGGCCTTGTCCACCTGACCGGTACGTACGGCCTGGCGCATTGAGTCAAAATAAGCCGACGCGGATTCGCCCTGATTCCGTTGATAGCCCTGCCAGCCCTGCCAGCCACCGATAATCGCAAATCCAAGCACGATACCGCCGAGGACCGACTTGCCGTTTTCCTTCCACCACTTCTTGATGGCTTCGACCTGTTCCTCTTCAGTCTGGTAAGTACTCATCTCTGACTTCTCCGAAAAAATTGAGCCTGTTCAGCCAGCAAGTCGACTGTTCAGTGCGACCAACAGCTCGTCGCGTTTTACTGAAATCTGTTGTTCATCCGAGCGCAATGGTTTCAACACAACGGCTCCATCCGCGAGTTCCGCATCCCCCAGCACCAGGGCATACTTTGCCCCGCTGCGATCAGCACGTTTGAACTGTGCTTTCATACTGCCACCACCACAGTTGCTGACCAGTGTAATCCCAG
>Ga0265306_10000094_pt1 | contig 32920 bp, 24 predicted proteins | sample Helome_3_FD_192493 | JGI IMG/M metagenome (GOLD analysis project Ga0265306, IMG submission 192493) | Marine sediment microbial communities from subtidal zone of North Sea - Hel_20160420 (Illumina Assembly) | ecosystem: Environmental > Aquatic > Marine > Subtidal zone > Sediment ... | reverse complement strand
TCATTATAACAAAGGTGGTGGCGCACTGGCAAAAATCAGGATTTCCGAAGCCAAGGAAGCCGGGAAACGATTTGGGGTAGAATATACAGTTTTGGATAATCATGATGGGGAACTTATGCCTACGCTGGAAAACAGGTTAAAGGTTATCCGTGAGATCCGTAATTGGAATGCCGATGTAGTAATAGCACCCAGGCCAAATGATTACCACCCGGATCACCGTTACACTGGGATTTTGATCCAGGATGCAGCATATATGGTTATAGTACCAAATGTAGCAGCAGATACTCCTCCACTAAAAAAGAATCCCGTTTTTTTATATTCTGAAGATGGTTTTCAACGTCCAAACCCTTTTGAGCCCGATGTAGTTGTAGCAATTGACACTGTTTTTGACCAGAAAATTTACGCCCTGGCCGCACATGAATCGCAATTCTTCGAATGGCTTCCCTGGACTTCAGGAAATTTGGATAAGGTTCCGAAAGGAGAAAAAGAAAGGCTGGATATGCTCGCTAACTGGCGATCATCTGCGCCCAACAAAGCAGCAATGACAGCTCTTAAAAAATGGTATGGCAATAAAGCTTCTGAAATAAAACATGTAGAGAGTTTTGAAATTTGTGAATATGGAAAACAGCCTACTGATGAGGAATTAAGAAAATTATTTCCAATGCTCAAAAATTAATAATACAGTACTTAGCTACAAAATCTGTTTCAGGCCATTATTTTATATAATTCAGATGTCGTCACAAATAAATAAAGGGGAATCCAAAACGATTCCCCTTTATCATATCAAATTAATTATTCAACCTAAAACTATATTTTGAATGTAATCACTGGAATTTTAGAATGGTTGGTAATATCCTCTCCAATACTTCCCATAAAGAAATGTGAGAGTCCTTTTCTGCCATGAGTTGGGATTCCGATTACATCGGCATGGATACTTTCACTAAAATTTAAAACACCCTTTTCTACGCTATAATCATTATAAACATTTACTTCCTTGCCTGACCCAGCTTTTTGCAAATACTTATTCACTTTTTCATATGCATCCTGCGTACTTAAGAAGTTGTCTCCTGGAGTATTTATATAGACCAAATGCAGTTTAGCCGATAATTTATCTGCAAACTCCTTGGCTTTTTTATAGGCAACAAGGCTTTCGTCCTTAAATGCACATGCAAATACAAAATTTTCAGCTTTGAAATCTTCCATTTCATCTTTAATTACAAGAACCGGAATCTCAGAATTTCTCACTACTTTTTCGGCGTTTGAACCTACAAATATTTCTTTAAGTCCATCACTACCATGAGAGCCCATAATAATCATGTCTGCACCATGTTTTTCCGCAACATCATTAACTTCACTAAATACTTTAAAATGTTTTATAATAGGTATTACCTTTTTTACACCCTGCAAATAAGGTTTATTTAAGAACTCATTTATTCTTTTTTCCGCCATTTTAATGAGGAATACGGTTTGTTCGGGATGAAACCCTTCTGAAGATGAAATCATTGCCTCATTTAATTCGAGCATATGCAAAGCTATAATTTCAGAGCCGTGCTTTTTTGACAGGTTGGCTGCAACTTTTAAAGCATTTTCTGACTGCTCAGAGAAGTCAATTGGTACTATAATTGTTTTCATGTTCTTAGATTTTAAGGTGAATAAACACTTTTAAATAGTCATGGAAAACAGTCTGGTTTCAGGTGCTTTCCTATGTAATAACAAATCAAAAGCCATACATATGTTTCTTATGAAGGGCCTTCCCTTTTCAGTAACTTTAATACTATTAACGGTAATTTCAACTAATTCGTCTTTCTCCATTTCCCTTAGCCTGGTCAAAATCTGTTCTAAAAATTCGAAATTCTTACTTTCAGGATCCCAACTTGACTCAAAGCTACACATTAAATTCAATATATGTCTTCTTATAATTTGATCTTCCTCGGTTAAAATATGTCCTCTATAAATGGGTATAATATTATTTCCTACCAGGTGTTCATATTCCTCCAGACTTTTGACATTCTGTGCAAAGCTATACCAGCTATCGCCAATACTGGATACGCCAAGGCCTATCATCAATTGGGTTTTAGAGGCCGTATACCCCATAAAATTCCTATGAAGTTTTCCAGATTCCATTGCAGTGTATAAAGAATCGCTTTCCAGTGCAAAATGATCCATTCCAATTTCATAGTAACCTACCTCAGCCAATAAGGATTTTCCACTCTCGTATTGGTTACGTTTTTCTTCTGCCGATGGAAGATCAATATCTTTATATCCTCTTTGCCCGTTCCCTTTAAGCCATGGCACATGGGCATAACTATAAAAGGCCAAACGATCAGGCATTAACAATTTGGTTTTTAAAATGGTATCTTTAACATGTTCAAGGGATTGATGTGGGAGTCCAAAAATTAGATCGTGGCCTACAGATGTATAGCCGATTTCACGTGACCATTCTGTAACATCTCTTACCTTTTCAAAAGGTTGAATACGGTGAATTGCTTTTTGTACTGTTTCGTTATAATCCTGTACACCATAACTCACCCTTCTAAAACCAAGATCAAAGAGCACTTTTAAATGTGTCTTTGTAGTATTATTTGGGTGCCCTTCAAAGCTAAATTCATAGTTTTCGGCTCTTTCAGCAAACCTGAATATTCCGTTAATTAATATTTTAAGGTGTTCTGGAGAAAAGAAAGTCGGGGTCCCTCCTCCCAAATGTAATTCTTTAATTATAGGTTTGGTATCAAAAAGTTCACAATATAAACTCCACTCCTTTAATAAGGTATATATATATGGTTTCTCTACCTCATGCCTTTTTGTAATACGCTTATGACAACCGCAAAACGTGCACATTTGTTCACAAAATGGCAAATGAATATAGAGACTAATTCCCTCAGAAGCATTGCTTTCTGTAAAACTTCTCTTTATCGTAGATTTCCAGGATTTTCCAGAAAATGTTTCCATATTCCAATAAGGAACTGTAGGATAACTGGTATAACGCGGACCCGGGATATTGTATTTGCGTACTAAGTTGTGCATCTAAAAAGTGTTTCCAACAAATCTATTCGTTTTATGTTCAATATAATATGACATAAATCAGTTTTAAATTATGGTTAAATCTTAATCGAGCTTACAATTTCCCTTATAAAAACCTATTTTTGCGGCCATAACAGCAGATTTATGACACTTTTACTTATGGCAGCCGGAAGAGGCAGCCGATATGGAAAACTTAAACAATTTGACAGCTTGGGGCCTAAAGATGAATTTCTTATGGAATTCAGCATATATGACGCTTTAGAAAATGGTTTTGATCATATAGTTGTAATTACACAAAAGGACAATGTTGATTTTTTAAAGAATTACCTGTCTCCAAAGTTACCAAAACACATAAAACTCGACGTACTTTCACAGGAGCTTACAGACCTGCCTGAAGGAACCGGATTTAAAGGGGAAAGAAGTAAACCCTGGGGAACTGCGCATGCAGTGTGGACTGCCAGACATGTCATTAAGGATTCATTTGCAATTATAAATGCAGATGACTACTATGGAAAAGGAGCCTATAAAAATGCATCCCATTTTATAAAAACAAGAGAAAACAAGGATACATATGCTTTGGTAGCTTATACCCTTTCTGATACCCTTTCAGAATATGGTTCTGTTTCCAGAGGAGTTTGCAAAAGGGATGGAAATAAATTGGATTCTGTAGTGGAACGCACAAAAATTCAAAAAGTTAACGGGGGACTCACAGACACAGATTCCGGACTTCACTTTAGTGGAGATGAATTGGTAAGTATGAATTTTTGGGTTTGTAATCCTTCTATTTTTAACCATATTGAACATGATCTGCGAATATTTCTGGAGGATGAGGAAAACATAGCCGGGGGTGAAGTCTATATTCCTTTTGTTATTCAGAAAATGCTAGAACAAAATGAAGTAAGTGTTGCAGTAATACCTTCAGATAGCAAATGGTTTGGAATAACTTATGCCGATGATAAGGAAAAAGCTATGAAGGAATTACAAAACATGACAGATATTGGAGATTACAGAACGCCACTCTGGCCCATTGAATCTGCTTAGACAATATCCATGGATAGTAATGGCCCATATGCTGTATTGCCATATTTTTCTATAGATAGAAAGGACTACAAAATACAGCCTATAAGTCAAGGGTATATCAATGACACTTTCGCTCTCCTGCAAGATGGCGAACCTTGCTATATTTTACAACAGCTTAATGCAAGAGTCTTAAGCAATATTGACGTAATGATGCAGAATATTCATTATGCGTTACAGTACTTAAATGATGAAAACTACCACCAAATATCATTAATAAGTACGGTTGATGGGAATCCCTATTTAAAACTTAGTGAAAGTGAATGTTGGCGATTGATGACCATGGTTCCAAATAGCATTGCTTTTAATACCATAGAAGATGAAACAATGACCTTTGAAGCCGGTAGGATAATAGGGAAATTCCATTCCCTTTTGGAAGAGGCTCCTATGGATATGTTTAAGGACTCCATACCCGGATTTCACGATCTTTCAGTGCGTATCCAACAATTTGAAGAAGCTTTGAAAAGTGCTGCTTCAGACAGATTAAAACATGCGGAAAAGGCCATTCTTACTGCAAAAAAGACGCTTGGTGAATTGCGCTTTTATGACACTGGGGACTTACCCATTAGAATTTGTCATAATGACACCAAACTAAATAATATCCTTTTTGATAAAGAGGATAAACGAGCGCTATCCCTTATTGATCTGGATACCTTAATGAAAGGATATTTTCACTTCGATTTTGGCGATGCCGTACGTACTATAGTTAATACCGTAGAAGAGGACGAAAAAGATCTCAGCAAAATAACATTTAACAAAGGGCTCTTTGAAGCATTTATAGACGGTCTGTGTATGAACTCAGATTTCCTGACCGAAGCAGAAATTGAACATTTGTCTTTGGGCGTAAAATTAATGCCTTTTATGCATGGAATTAGGGCATTGACAGATTATTTACAAGGAAATATCTACTATAAAGTGACATATGAAACCCAGAACCTGGACAGGTGCCTTAGCCTGTTTGCCTTTACTGAAAAAGCCACAGAGCATATGGAATACATGCAGGAAATTATAGCTAAGAAATTTTGAACCAGTGTGTTTACTTAAAGGCGCTATGCCCCGTAATGTCGGCACCAGTTATTAATAAATGTATGTCGTGAGTGCCCTCATAAGTGATAACACTTTCCAGGTTCATCATATGACGCATGATACTATATTCTCCTGTTATTCCCATACCTCCCAGAACCTGCCTCGCTTCTCGGGCAATTTTAATAGCCATTTCAACATTGTTGCGCTTAGCCAAAGAAATTTGTGCAGTAGTAGCTCTCCCTTCATTTTTTAATTGTCCCAGGCGGAATGCCAATAGTTGAGCTTTCGTAATTTCGGTAATCATTTCGGCTAATTTCTTTTGCTGCAATTGAGTTGCCGCGATCGGTTTTCCAAATTGGATCCGCTCTTTGGCATAACGAAGTGCGGTATCATAGCAATCCATGGCGGCCCCAATAGCACCCCAGGCAATCCCGTATCGTGCAGAGTCAAGACATCCTAAAGGAGCACCCAGCCCATTTTTGCCAGGCAACAGGTTTTCCTTAGGAACTTTGACATTATCAAATATTAATTCGCCGGTAGCAGAAGCCCTCAGCGACCATTTATTATGGGTTTCCGGAGTTGAAAAACCATCCATTCCTCTTTCCACAATTAAACCGTGAATTCTACCTTCTTCATTCTTGGCCCAAACAACAGCAACATCTGCAAACGGGGAATTTGAGATCCAAAGCTTGGCTCCGTTCAACAAATAATGATCTCCTTTATCTTTAAAATTGGTTACCATCCCACTAGGGTTAGATCCGTGATCTGGTTCGGTTAAACCAAAACAACCCATATATTCTCCGGTAGCCAATTTAGGTAAGTACTTCTTTCTTTGTTCTTCAGTTCCATATACAAATATTGGGTACATCACCAGGGAAGATTGAACCGAAGCCGTAGAACGAACCCCACTGTCACCACGTTCAATTTCTTGCATAATAAGTCCATAGCTTATCTGGTCCAGGCCGGCTCCGCCATACTCCACCGGGATATAAGGTCCAAAGGCCCCAATTTCTGCAAGTCCGCCTATAATTTGTTCAGGAAATTCCGCTTTTTGAGCAAATTCCTCAATTATTGGAGTGACATCACGCTTTACCCACTGACGGGCGGCATCGCGCACTAATTTGTGTTCTTCACTTAAAAGCTCATCAAGATTAAAGTAGTCTGGTGCTTCAAATAAGTCTGGCCTCATTCGTAAAATTTTTGTCAAAGGTAGTTAAAGGAATATAACAAACCAATGAAGAGAAAGGACATTTTATAACAGAAAATAGCTCTAAAATGAAGATTTATGAATTAATAAATTCTGCCAGAAGCCGGTGAAAATGATGTACCCCTTTTTCCCTTGATGGTGAAAATCTGCCCGCCTTATAAAAACGGGACAATATTCCCTTCTGCACCGCTTCAACTACTTCTTCATCCTCCATTTCTACCTTATCTAATTGCGAACCTGCCCCTTTATCTAATTTCGAAGGGTCATAAACATAGCTATAGAAGGATACTTTAGTCTTATTCATTTCAAGGGGTTGAATCAAATTTATGGAAACACCCCAGGGATAAAAATTGAACATCATATTTGGAAACACCCAGTAATAATATGCTGCTATTTTCTTTCCATAATCCGGATGATTTTCAGGAAGATCAAAGACCTCTTCGGTACCTTCTGCGTAGCCTATCTGTAAATTCATATAGTCGTACAGAATGGTATCATAGTTACCATAATCTAAAACTGCATTCAGGTCCTCATGGACAAAAGGAATATGAAATCCTTCCAAATAATTATCACAATACAATGCCCAGTTTGCATTTATTAAATAGTCCTTCCTTCGCTTTTCATCAAGTTTAAACTCCTGCAGAGGCAAAAATCCTACCCTTTTATTCATGGCATCTAATCCTTTCTGTAGTTCAAAAGCAGGATTGAGACCTACAAATAAAAAAGGTCCCCAATGGCGTAATGGAAATTTATTGAGATTATCGCATGGCCTTGGAAAATTCTCGGCGTCTTCAAATTCCGGCATATGTTCGAAAGTACCATCTAATTTAAACCGTCTACCATGATAACCACAGATTAATTTTTTAGCCCTTCCCGAAGAATTCACCACGAGATTACCTCTATGGGTACAAACATTGCTTAAACAATGAATGTTTTCATTTTCATCTTTTGTCAAAACCATAGGCTCTGTCACGAAGTTGTCCAATAAAACCATTGGATGTGCGTGTTGGGGATTATCCACCAAATCCTGATGCCCTATCCAATGCCATGATTTATAAAAGATCTTATTTTTGATAGCTTCGTAAATCTTGGGATCTCGATAAAAAGATGCTGGTAAGGTCTCTGCTTTTGAAATTTCAGGGTCTATAAAGAATTTAGATGACATTGATTATTAATTGTATATTGGCGATGCTTCTAATTTACGCAATAAATTAATCTCCAATACTACAATTTACATGAATTCAAAACCTCAAAAAATTGGTTTGATTACAGCTACTTCGCTTGTCATAGGAAATATGATTGGAGCTGGCATATTTCTCGTTCCTGCATCATTAGCTGGTTTTGGAAGTATAAGCCTAGTGGCCTGGATTTTCACAGCAATGGGAGCATTGGTAATGGCAAAAATATTTAGCAATATGAGCAAGATATTTGTCAATAAAAGCGGTGGACCTTATTATTATTCGAAAGCTGGGTTTGGTGATTTTATAGGGTTTTTGGTTGCCTGGGGTTATTGGATTGCCATCTGGGTAAGTAACGCTGCTATTGTAATTGCTATCATTGGTGCTTTAAGTCATTTTTTTCCGGTATTGGATACCAATCCAGTAATTGCCGTTTCAGTGGGGTTGGGGATGATATGGTTGTTAACCTGGATTAATTCAAGAGGTATGAAATCTTCAGGAAAAATACAGGTGATTACAACCGTTCTAAAATTACTACCCTTGATTTTTGTTATAATTGTTGGGGTTTTCTTTTTTGATATAAATAATTTTCCATCATTTAATCTAACAGGGGAATCAAGTTGGGCTGCAATTTCAGGTGCTGCCGCAATTACCCTTTTTGCATTTTTGGGTGTTGAAAGCGCCTCGATTCCTGCTGGAAATGTTGAAAATCCGGAAAAAACAGTTCCAAGGGCAACAATGCTAGGAACCATCATTGTCACATTGGTTTATTTATTGAGCTCTGTTGTTTTGTTTGGAATTATTCCGGTTGATGAATTGGCAAGTTCACCAAAACCTTTTGCAGATGCAGGTCAAATAATTGCTGGGGATTTTGCCGGATACTTCGTTGCTGCTGGTGCTGCCATTTCCGGAATAGGATGTTTAAACGGATGGATTTTGCTCTCAGGACAATTGCCTATGGCCACAGCACAGGATAATATGTTTCCAAGAGTTTTTAAAAGAGAAAATAATTCTGGAGCTCCTTATATAGGTTTATTGATTGGTAGTAGTTTAACATCACTTTTAGTGCTTATGAACCTTTCAGATGGACTTGTAGAAGCCTTTACTTTTCTATTGAATATTACCGTTTTCACCGCTCTGGTTCCTTATCTGTTCGTTGCGGCGGCATACATTATTGTGGTCATCGAAAAGAATTTACATTTCAACAATGCGATTAAAACTTTTACATTGGGAACTTTGGGGGGCACTTATTCTATATGGGCTATTTTTGGGTCAGGGTCAGATACCGTTTTTTATGGTTTTCTATTACTATTGGTAGGAATTCCATTCTATGTGTTGATGCAATGGAACAAACGCGAGAAATAATGAAAAAGACTTCTCATTCAGAATATTTAAAGCTAGAAACAGTTTACCTGAAATCTGTCTACAACGGATTTGTTTCAGATAAAATTTTAGTCGAACAATGGCAGGAATTAAATTATGTATCAAAACCTAAATTTGATGAATGCATAAGTGAATATGAAAATTTTGAAACATTACTATTAAACAATAATACGGAAGTAAAACACTTTCCTAAAGATTCTAATACGAAGATTGATTCTATTTATTGTCGAGATGCGTCAATTGCTACTGATTTTGGAATGATCATCTGTTCAATGGGAAAAGAGGGAAGAAGATTGGAGCCTGAGGCGCAACTTAGAATATTTAAAGCCAATGATATTCCTGTTTTAGGGACGATTAAATCCCCTGGAACCCTTGAGGGCGGTGATGTAGCCTGGTTAGACAAAAACACTTTGGCGGTTGGGCATACGTATCGTACTAATTCATCTGGAATTGTTCAGCTCAAAGAACTGCTGGCACCATATAATATTGAAGTGTTGGTGGCAGAACTTCCGCATTATAAGGGCGATAAAGATGTCTTTCATTTAATGTCTATTTTAAGTCCGGTTGATAAAGATCTGGCGGTCGTTTATTCCACACTCATGCCCATTTCACTCAGGAATGAATTATTGCATCGTGGATTTACTTTGGTAGAGGTCCCCGAAGATGAATTTGAATCTATGGGTTGCAATGTGCTGGCCGTTGGTCCCAGGCAATGCATTATGGTAGCAGGAAATCCAATTACTGAAAATGCTTTGCGAAAAGCAGGGTGTACCGTTAATACCTATAGAGGGCAGGAAATCAGCTATAAAGGTGGCGGTGGCCCTACCTGTCTCACCCGGCCAATTTACAGATTGTATTAACCTCACATCTTAAGGTAGAATTCTTGAGTAAGTTGAATATATTCTTCCGTATACTGGTGTCTTGACTTTTCAATAATCAGTTCACTTACTAAAACATCGGTTTTTTTAAAATGGAATTCCATAAAGCTTCTTTTAATTTCAGCAGCCGGATGTCCTTTTACATGCAGTAAACGCAAGGGATATAGTCCAAGTTTTAAGGCTTCCTTTTGCACTCTCTTCTCTTCTTTAAAGGGAATTACAAGGGCAAAAATGCCATTTTCGGAGAGTAGTTCGGAAACCCCTTTTAAAAGAAGGTTAAAAGGCAAAGAACTATTCCGACGGGCCTGGTCTCTTGCACTATCACCACTGGAAAATTCCTCAGAATAAAAAGGGGGGTTGGAAATTATCAGATCATATTTATCGTCTACCTCAACCAGGAATTCATCAAGAGAAGCATGGTAACAAAACAGTCGATCTGCCCAGGGAGAAGCCTCGAAGTTCTCAACGCATTGTTCAAAAGCATCCTCATCTATTTCTATAGCATCAATGCACTCGGCAGAACTTCTTTGAGCCATCATTAACCCAATGATGCCAGTACCAGCACCAATATCTAAAACAGATTCAGGTGAATTAGAGATATTCGTCCAGGCCCCCAATAAAACACTATCCGTGCCAATCTTCATAGCACAGCGATCCTGATAAACAGAAAACTCTTTAAATTTAAATGGCTTTCTCATTCAATAATGCCTGCTGGTCTGTTTTCTACTCCTTCTATTTCCATCAATGAATCACCTAATCTCTTTCGCATAGTATCTGCCATTTTTTTAATTTGTTCCACAACATTCGGAAATTTGCCAGCTACATTTGTAGTTTCGCCTAAGTCATTTGAAAGATCATAGAGTTCAATTTCGTTTAGTTCTATGTGTACATAATTTCCGGGCAGTCCATCCCTGCCCGGTTGCTGACCTTCCATAGTTCTGTACCTATGAGGAAAATAAAGTTTCCATTTACCATACCTGACAGCATGTAATTCATTCACTTTATAGTAAAAATAATAAGCCTCCTGCGGACTCTCTTCACTATCTCCTCTAAGTAATTCCCAAACACTTTTCCCGTCAATAACCGTATCAGGTAATTTTGAACCTGTTATAGCTGCTAGGGTAGGTAAGATATCTATAGCCATTACGGCTGCATCAATAGTCCGGCCTCCTTTTAAGCCAATCGGATATCTAATTATAAATGGTTCCCTATGGCCTCCTTCCCAAGCTGTGCCTTTACCTTCACGAAATGGAATAGCGCTTCCGGCATGATTTCCATAGGATAGCCAGGGACCATTATCCGAAGTAAAAATTACAACTGTATTTTCATCCAAATTATTGGCTTTTAAGGCATTCAAAATCTGCCCTACAGACCAATCAATTTCCATAATAACGTCTCCATACAATCCCCTGCCCGACTTTCCCCTGAACTTTTCTGAGACAAATAGGGGAACATGAGGTTGTGGATGCGGTACATAAAGAAAGAAGGGACGATCTTTATTCCTGTTAATAAAATCTACGCTTCGCTCTGTGATTTGCGTGGTTAATTGAGACTGGTCGGTTAAAGTGTCTATAATTGTTTCATTCTCATATAGAGGCAAAGGTCCAAAATTGAACACAGGACCCTGTTGCGGATGAAAGGGCCACATATCGTTGGAATAAGGAATTCCATAGTACTCATCAAAACCATGTTTGGTTGGCAAAAAATCCGGATGATCCCCTAAATGCCATTTCCCGAAAACACCAGTTGCATATCCTTTTGATCCAAGCATTTCCGCGATAGTGGTTTCAGAAGGATGTAAACCAATTTTACTATCTGGCATAAAGGCATTGTGAATCCCAATACGGTTAGGATAACACCCAGTTAATAGCCCTGCTCTTGAAGCCGAGCATACGGCCTGCGCGGCATAAAAACTATTTAATTTCACACCTTCAATAGCCATCTGATCCAAATGTGGTGTAGGAATGTCTTTAGCCCCGAATACCCCTACATCCTGATAACCCTGATCATCCGTAAAAATCAGGACTATATTTGGAGGTTTCATCTCCCTGGATGCTGCTGCTTTTTTTTTATGTTTGCACCCTGCTGTAAAAAGTATCAGGATACTCAAAGAAAGGTTACGAAGCATAAATAAGGTGATTTTTCAAGATTCTGTTTTGTACAGTTTTATTAATTACTTGTAAGTTGGGCTTAATATAATTAATTTTCAATCATCTGGTACCGTATTCGCAGCTTGTTATAATTCCAAAGTATGACAACTAAATTGTCCGGAAATTTAATAATTCCGGCCTATAATAGTTTTTTCTTATTACTTCTTATTGTTTTTGTACTCCCCCGCTGTAAACCAAAAAGTGAGGCTCCCCGCCCTATTGAAAAAGTAATTAGTTCCATATAGGAAACTACGAAGTTTAAGTCCATTAAAGTTCTTTATTGCCCCTGTTGAAGAAAGGCGAGCAAATCAGCCATGTCCTGTTTATTTATTCCTGCTTCCAGTCCTTCCGGCATTAGAGATTTTCCGGTGGACATAAAGACTTCAATTGTATTTTTTGGAATAATTACTTCTTCGCCACCTGTCATTTTTAAAGTCAGTTCTGTATCTGTTTCATTGCTGACAAGTCCAAAATAGATACTGCCACCGGTCGTGACTACTTTGTAGTTCAAATATCGGGTATCCACAGCAGCATTAGGGTCCAGAATTTCATGAACAAGGGACTCCTTACTTTTCCTGCTTATTTCGGTTAAAACAGGACCTACGTCATTACCTGTATTCCCATAGATATGGCACCTTGAACATAAGTTTTCAAATACAATACTTCCGTTTGTTGCATCTCCACTTAGAGCCAAAGCAGGTCGCATTTCCTTTATTACTTGTTTCCTTTGAACAACTCCGCTATCCGAGAATAATGCCTCGGCTCGTTTTTGAATATCTTCATCATCAGAAAACAACAACACCCTCCTGCGTTCCAGATCCAGATTAAATTCACCGAGGTTCACTGTTCCATCTTCCATGGCAGTTAGAAGCGCATCATGATTAAAGGATTTATATAACAGAATATCCGTTGCGTGCTTTCTGGCTTCAGGAGCTAAAGAATTCCACATACCTAAAAGTTTTGGACCCACTTCTTTTTCGTTAGAATTCCATAATTGTTTAAGAGATTCCCTTTGCAAAACCATTGGTCTTTTGCTATCTAACAATGTGTACAACAAAGTGGCTCTGTTATCGAAATCAGACAAACCAATTAATCTTAATTGTATTAATTGCTCATCTATACTACCCTTTTGGGCTAAAATATCCTTTTGGGATTGCGCCATTAATTCATTTATCTTTTTAGAAGATGGGAATCCCATTGCAAGGCGCAGTTCTCCGGCAGCTTTTATTATACCCAGATCGTTAGTATTTTCCAGACTTCTCAAAGCTTGTAAAATTGAATTCTTTCCGTCTTTGTCAGCCAGTTGAGCTACCCTCTGAATGTATCCTTTGGAAAGTGATTCAATGAGTTCGGCTTTTAATGATGTTGATATATTACTTTTATAGATCCCATCCAGAACGGATTTAATACTCAGACCATCCATTTCTTTTCCAACTATTCCGGTCAATATTCCCAATACTTGTTTTTGATCTTCTGTTAGCTCCTTGTTATTAGTTAATTCTTCACCAACAAAACTGCTAGCCTGTCTGCTTAATGCAAATGACATTGCCATTCTATTCCATTGATCTGATTGAGTTTCCTTTAATGCCTTTCTTATTAAGGACGCGATTTGACCTCCGTGTGCAAAATATAAAGAATCTGAGATAGCACTGAGGGTAAGATTAGCCTGCATTCTAAGTCGTGAATTACTTGCCAGGGTCAAACTCAGGAGTGGTTCCATAAACTTGTCAATTTCTTCTGGTCTTGCCTCCAGAATTTTCAAGGCATTTTCGGCAATGGGGCTATGAGGATCATTTAAAGCCTTCTTTAATTGTTTGTAATTTAGTCTCTCCAGACCCTCTAGTGTCCATAAACTATGGATTCTAGCCAACGGATTTTGAGTGCTGTCCAATTCTGTTGCAAGTAAAGGAACTGATTTATAGTTCTTTTGAGTTACGAGTAATTGTTGAGCTGTCTTCCTTATCCATTGGTTTTTGTTCCCCAAGGCCGTTACAAGTTCTTTTTCATTGAAACTTTCCAGATCTTTTGGTTTTTCATAGTTATATTGGATTCCGGTAATACGGTAGATTCTTCCTTTCTTCCTTCCCGCATTTAAATCCAATTGGGCCTCAATTTCATCCGGAATCCATTCAGGATGTTCAATAACTTCCCTGTGCATATCTAAAACGTAAAGAGACCCATCCGGGCCAACAGTCATATTAACAGGCCTGAAAGCCCTGTCACTAGACGCCAGAAATTCGGTTTTTTCTCCAACTCTGCTTGCTTTGGAAGCTGCGTTGTTTTCCGTTAAAAGGTCCATGTGAATGAGATTTAGAACGCAATCGGCCACCAATAAAGACGAATCAAAATCTTCGGGAAAAATTCCTCCCCCGTAAAATGTAATTCCACATGCGCCTGAAAAATACCCGGATTGCTCGGGGTGATTTACCCTGGTTTCCTGCTCACCAATGGGGTAAATTCGAGACAAGCCGTTTTCATCATGATCGGAGATATTTGTTAATGCATGTCCGGGAGTAACAGGAAAATTCCGGAAATAACGATCCTCAAATACCAATTGTGAAACATGTTCCAGGTTATGGGTTTCGTACAATCGACCCCATTCGTCAAAAGTAATTTTAAATCCCCCGGAAGATTCCCCTAGCCTTTCAGCAATTTCATTTTCCAAATCCAGACGGAGATCGCCCCCTCTTAAATTTAGAATAGCATCAGGTTTGGAGAAAAAATAGGGTTTTCCCGAGTTTCCACCATTTGCTGCATAAATCCAATTGTCCAGTCCATAAGTCAATCCATTATAATTATGTTGAAGATTCTCATTGCTAAATCCATCCATAATATGGACACGTTCTTCGGCCGACCCATCAAAATCCTGGTCAGAAATCCAAATAAGATGAGGAGGGGAAGCAACCAGGAAACCATCATTGTAAAACATAAAAGAGGAAGCTACTCCGAGGCTATCAGCATAAACTTTCCTTTCATCATAGACCCCATCACCATCAATATCTTTCAAAAGAATAATCCGGCTTTGTTCATCCCGCAGAGGATACCCGGGCATTTCTAAAACATAGGCTTTACCGGAAGGAGAGAACTGCATGTCCACAGGATCATATACCAATGGTTCAGAAGCTACTAATTCAATTTTAAAATCAGGGTGTATTTCAAAATCTTCAATAGATTTCGAATGTTCGATTGTGCAGCTTAAAAATAAAGCATGAGCCACAAGACAAAAAACAATTCGGATATTCATTTTTTTACCCAAAATAAAAAAGGATAATGAAAGATAGAAAAAAAGAAATAACCTAAAAAGCACTATGCTTTGCTAATCTCAATTGAAAATACTAGGAAAGATAAAGATCTACCAGGCCTTCAGGGGTAGTTACATAAAGCGTTTTGTTGTCTCTGTCAACTTTATCAATTATATTATCTGCGACAGGGATAAGCAATTCCTTATCATCCTTTTTTACTTCAAAGAGCGCCTGTGAAACAGAATCATTTATACCTGTAATAATTCCAATATTTCCGTGTTGGCTATCGATCACATCAAACCCTATGATTTCATGATAATAGAATTTATTTCCCGAAAGTTTGGGCAGGAATTCTAAAGGAAGATATAAATGAGACCCAATGATACGATCTGCATCGGTCTCAGAGGAAATGTCTTCAAACCGAATACGGAGCAGATTCGATTTATGCAAATAACACTTTTCAATAAAAAATGGAACCAGATTGTTTCCTAATGAAACAAAAACTGATTCCATGTTTTCGTATATTTCGGGTTCATCGGTATCGAGTTTAACAAGTACCTCCCCCTTAAAACTATGTTTTGAAACGATTTTGCCCAGGTAGAAACAATCTTCCTTTTGCATCTCGTTCTAAAAATTATTCTTTCTTTTCGGATGCAGCGGGCTTTTCTTCCGTGTCTCCTTCCTTAGCAGCATCTTCTGCTTTAGCAGGAGCAGCCTCTTTCTCAGCTTTTTCTTCAACTGCAGGAACAACTTCCTCTACTATTTCTTCAGTTACAGCTTCTTCTGCTACAGGTTCTTCTGTTGCAGCTTCTTCAGCTACTGGTTCTTCTGTTGCAGCTTCTTCAGCTACTGGTTCTTCAGTAGCAGGACTAGCTTCTTCAGTAACTTCTGGTTCAGCTATGGCCTCTTCAGTAAGGACAACAGCTTCTTCTGTTATTTCCTCTTCAACTTCTTCATTGGCTGCTTCAGTAGCAGCTAAAGCACGTTTTTCACTTACTTCTTTTTCAGCTTCTAACGCTTTTGCTTTTGCTTCAGCCTTATCTTTATTCAATCCGGCTTCTTTTTTAGCAATAGCTTTTTCTTTTTCTTCAACCCAGGCATTGAATTTAGCTTCGGCCTGTTCCTCCGTTAAAGCTCCTTTTCTAACACCACCCAATAGATGATGCTTGTATAAAACACCTTTATAAGATAAAATTCTTCTGGCAGTATCTGAAGGTTGAGCTCCATTCACAAGCCACTGGACAGAATTATCAATATTTAATTCAATGGTAGCTGGATTAGTATTTGGGTTGTAGATTCCTAACTTTTCAAGAAACTTACCATCTCTTTTTGAGCGCGCATCTGCTGCTACTACCCAATAAAATGGTTTCCCCTTTTTTCCGTGTCTTTGTAATCTAATTCTAACTGGCATATCACATTAATTTTGCAGGGTGCCCGACCCTCGATTATTAATTCTTTTATTTTTCCCTTTAAAATGGGGTGCAAATATAAGTGTTTTCTATAAACCACCAATACTTTTAAATGAATTCCTTTTATTCTATTTCTACCAATTGATCCTCACCTATTACTAATTTAGATTGGTGCTCAGAAATAAGCAAATTAATTTCTTTAATGACATCCGGATTTTCTTTGGCTACATTAAATCGCTCTTCCGGATCAGTACTTAAATTATATAAAATAGGAGGATTGTGCACTTCTTTTTTGCCAAATTGACCATATTCTCCCTGGGTAATAAAATGTGCCTTGAAATCTCCTAAACGCATTGCATAAAGATCTGTGCCCCGGTAATAATAAAGCATCTTACGGGGACTTGGGTTCCCGTGCAGCAAAGTTTCACTTAAATCGTACCCATCAATTATTCTATCGTCCGGGATTTTAGCTCCCGCCAAACGGCTAAAAGTGGTAAAAAGATCCATTGTAGAGCCCAGTCCGTTTACCAATCCGGGCTTAATTAAACCCGGCCCCCAGAAAATTCCCGGTTCCCTCATACCACCTTCCCATGTAGTTCCTTTACCGGCTCTTAAAACTCCGGCACTCCCGCCATTAAGCTCAAAGCTGAGCCAGGGACCATTATCCGAAGTAAAGACAACTATAGTGTTATTTTCGAGACCTTCTTCTTTTAAGGTGGCAATTATTTTCCCAACTCCATAATCAATTTCTTCTAATACATCTCCGTATAAACCACGCTTACTTTTACCTTTGAATTCTTTTGAAACAAATAAGGGTATGTGTGGCAAATTATGTGCTAAATAAATAAAGAATGGATTACCCTTGTTTTTCTTAATAAATGAAATAGTTTCATTAGTATATCTTGCGGTGATTGTATTTTGGTTAGCCGGCCGTTCTATGATCTCCGAATTCCGCATTAACGGAACATTAAAATGAATTGTTTTAATTGCGTCATCGGGTTGTTTCCAATACTCCCAATAGGGAATATCTACCACCTTATCCATATCATTAGAATATGGAATCCCATAGTAATAGTCAAAACCATTGTTGGTTGGGAGATATTGCTCCTTATGGCCTAAATGCCATTTTCCTATACAGGCTGTTGTATAACCAACCTTCTTGAGTTGTTCGGCCAGGGTGATTTCAGATGCCGGCAAACCATTTTTGGAATTAGGATAAAGCACCCTTCTTTTATTACTGGACATACCACTTCTTACCGTTAATCTTCCGGTAAGCAAAGCGGCCCTGCTGGGTGTGCAAACACTGGCCGCTGCGTAAAAATTGGTCCATTTTTGTCCCTCGAATGCCATTTGATCCAGGTTGGGAGTTTGAATAGTGGGATGGCCATAAACCCCCAGGTCTCCATAACCAAGATCGTCTGCAAAGATTATGATAAAATTGGGTGGCTGATTATTCTTATCTTGCCCAAAGGTTTTTTGTAAGGCTGTTGAGAAAACCAATACACTCAAAATCACTCGTAAACTTGATAATTTGATCTTAACATTCATTTCTTATAAATTTATATCGTTTTAAAGATATATATCTAGAAAGAACTTAAAAAATTAATATCTGCAGTGGCGTTGATAACTCATGACAACTCTGCTATTTATGAATTTTGTTTTTAATTATTTTTAGCTACTTTTTTTACGCTGAAACCAAATTACTATGTACCTTATTTTTGATACTGAAACTACTGGCCTGCCAAAAAGATGGGATGCTCCGGTAAGTGATACGGACAATTGGCCTCGTTGTATTCAAATAGCCTGGCATTTGCATGATGCTCTGGGAAATTTATTAGACCGGCAGGATTACCTGATTCAGCCCGAAGGCTTTAATATTCCTTATGACGCCGAAAAAATTCACGGAATTTCTACAGAACTAGCCCTGGAGAATGGAATTCCTTTAGCCGAAGTATTAGAAAAATTTAATGACGCCCTTACTAAAACCAAATTTGTCGTCGGCCAGAATGTTGGTTTTGATATTAACATAATGGGGGCCGAATTTTATCGGACCAATCTAAAAACGTTGTTAGGACAATTGCCCGTTCTGGATACATGCACAGAACATACAGCTACCCTCTGTGCACTTCCCGGAGGACGAGGTGGTAAATTTAAGCTCCCCACCCTTACCGAGCTTCATCAATATTTGTTTGAAACTCCCTTTGCGGAGGCACACAATGCCACATCAGATGTGGAAGCCACAACCCGTTGTTTTTTAGAACTCGTAAGAAGAAAACAATACACTAAGGAACAATTGGATGTACAACCAGATTATTTTGAAAAATTTACTGAAGCCAACCCACGGGAAATTCAATTACTAGGTTTAAAACATATCAACTTAAAGAAGGCCTCAGAAAAAATAGCTAAACATCTGAAAAATTTAGATGTAATAGATGTTTCCGAGGAGGACCTGAGCAAAAATATTAAGTCACTTGAAGATGCAGAATTTATTCATCTCCATAACCACTCTCAGTTTTCGGTGCTGCAGTCTACCATTAAAATAAGGGATCTGGTTGCAAGTGCCTCTCAGAACAAGATGTCTGCGGTGGCATTGACAGATCACGCCAATATGATGGGTGCTTTTCACTTCGTTAAAGAGGTTAAGGCCCATAATAAAATGGTTGAAGAATCTGCTGCTAAGGAAACAGAAAATGAAGACACTATTCAAAGAAATTTTATAAAACCCATTATTGGTTGTGAATTTTTTGTGTGTGATGACCATACCAATAAAAATGTAAAAGATTATGGGTATCAAATGGTGTTGCTTGCTAAGAATAAAAACGGTTATCACAACCTGGCAAAAATGTCTTCTATTGCTTACACCAATGGATTCTACTATGTTCCCAGAATTGATAAAAGTATTATAGCGCAATTTAAAGATGATATCATTGTCCTAAGCGGAAACCTTTACGGCGAAGTAGCTTCCAAAATTCTAAATATTGGTGAAAATCAGGCTGAGGAAGCTTTACTTTGGTGGAAAGCTATGTTTAAGGATGACTTTTATTTAGAAATTATGAGGCATGGCCAGGAAGATGAAGAAAGAGCCAATAAAGTACTTATTGAGTTTGCCAAAAAGCATCAGGTAAAATTAATAGCCACCAACAATACGTATTATTGTGCAAAGGAAGATGCTGATGCACACGATATTTTATTATGTGTAAAGGATGGAGAAAAGCAAGCCACCCCAATTGGCAGGGGTCGCGGCTACAGGTATGGCCTGCCCAACCAGGAGTATTACTTTAAGAGTAGTACTGAAATGAAAGAATTGTTTAAAGACCTTCCAGAATCTATTCTGAATATTCAGGAAATAGTAGACAAAATAGAACCTTTTGAATTGGCAAGGGATGTGCTGTTACCCAAGTTTGAAATTCCAGATGAATTTAAGGTAAAAGAGGACGAAGCAGATGGAGGGAAACGTGGTGAAAATGCCTATCTCAGGCATATCACCTATGAAGGGGCTAAAAAAAGATATGGAAAGGTTACAGATGAAATAAGGGAACGAATTGATTTTGAATTAACAACGGTAGAGAACTCTGGTTATCCAGGCTACTTTTTGATTGTCGAGGATTTTATAAGGGAAGCGAGGAATATGGATGTTTCCGTAGGCCCGGGCAGAGGATCTGCTGCGGGTTCTGTAGTGGCCTATTGTTTGTGGATAACCAATATTGACCCTCTGAAATATGACCTCCTGTTTGAGCGTTTCCTTAATCCGGACAGGGTTTCAATGCCCGATATCGATATTGATTTTGATGATGAAGGCCGGGGAAAAGTTATGGATTATGTTATCAATAAATATGGTGCCAACCAGGTAGCTCAGATTATAACCTATGGAACCATGGCTGCAAAATCTTCTATCAGAGATACTGCGAGAGTTCTGGACCTACCCTTAAACGATGCGGATCGCATTGCGAAATTGATCCCGAATATGTCCAAATTGAGTAAAATATTCGGCGTTCCGGAAGCCGATCTTAAAAAGCGGTTTCGGTCAGATGAATTGGAAAAGGTAAATAATCTGCTCAATATATCGGAAGGAGATGATCTAGAGGCGCAGACAGTGAAAATGGCAAGGGTACTGGAAGGTTCTTTGCGAAATACCGGTATTCATGCTTGTGGAGTAATTATTACCCCGGATGACATAACCAATTTTGTTCCAGTTGCCACGGCTAAGGATTCTGATTTATACGTAACCCAGTTCGACAATTCTGTTGTAGAGAATGCGGGCCTATTAAAAATGGATTTCCTTGGTCTAAAAACACTGACTCTTATAAAGGATACAGTTAAAATTGTAAAAGCCAAACATGGAATACAATTAGATCCGGATGAATTTCCCCTGGATGATGCACCCACTTATGAGCTATTTCAGAGAGGAGATACGGTTGGGATATTTCAATACGAATCTTTAGGAATGCAGAAACACCTGAAAGATCTGAAGCCTTCTGTATTTGATGACTTAATAGCCATGAATGCGCTCTATCGTCCGGGTCCAATGGAGTATATCCCCAGTTTTATCGTCCGGAAGAATGGTGAGGAGGAAATTACCTATGACCTTCCCGAGATGGAAGAATACCTCAAAGAAACCTACGGGATAACCGTATATCAGGAACAGGTGATGTTATTATCACAAAAACTTGCAGGTTTTTCTAAAGGCGAAGCCGATGTTCTTAGAAAAGCAATGGGTAAAAAAATATTTGCCCTGCTCCAAAAACTTAAACCACAGTTCCTTGATGGGGGTGAAAAAAAAGGACATCCCAGAGAAATTTTAGAGAAGATCTGGAAAGATTGGGAAGCCTTCGCCTCATATGCCTTTAATAAAAGTCATTCTACCTGCTATGCCTATATCGCCTATCAAACTGCTTATTTAAAAGCACACTATCCTGCTGAATATATGGCTGCCGTTCTGTCTAACAATATGAACGACATTAAGCAAGTCACTTTTTTTATGGAGGAATGTAAACGTATGGGACTTGAAGTTCTAGGTCCTGATGTAAATGAATCCTATTATAAATTTGCCGTGAATAAAGACAATGCGGTTCGTTTTGGTATGGGTGCAATTAAAGGGGTAGGACGCTCGGCTGTAGAGACGATTGTTGAAAACCGGAAGGAGAACGGGACCTATAAATCTGTGTTTGATTTAACCAAAAGAATAGATTTAAGAGCAGCTAATAAAAGAGCATTTGAAAACCTTGCTCTGGCCGGAGGGTTCGATTCATTCGGGGACACGCACAGAGCACAGTATTTTCACAAGGTGGGAGATAACAGCTCCTTCCTTGAAATGGTTATAAAATATGGTTCTAAATTTCAGGAAAGTGAAAACTCATCTCAGGTGAGCTTGTTTGGTGACACCAGCGAAGTACAGATTCCGGAACCTGAAGTACCACCCTGTGAGGAATGGGGTACCATGGAAAAACTCAGAAGAGAAAAAGAGGTAGTTGGTATTTATATCTCCGGACATCCCCTAGATGATTTCAGAACAGAGATTAATGCATTTTGCAATGCCAATGTTTCTTTTTTTAATAATTTGGAAGATTTCGTAAACAGGGAACTTGCCTTTGCCGGAGTTATTACCGATGTACAACACAGAGTATCTAAAAATGGTAAGGGATGGGCCTTATTCACCATGGAGGATTACACAGACACCTTTGAGTTTAGAATTTTTGGTGAAGAATATTTAAAATTCAGACACTTTTTAATGATTAATTCGTTTGTATTTGTAAAAGTGTTTGTCCGGGAAGGATGGATAAACCGCGATACCGGTAAAAAGGGAGATGCGCGCTTACAATTTGTCAGTTTTATAATGTTGCAGGATACTTTGGAAAACTTTGCGAAAAAATTGACGATAAAATTGAAGGTTGACCAACTCAAAGAAGAAAATATTCACTTGCTAAAAGATACGCTTATCTCCTACAGGGGGAAACATCCGCTAAATTTTGTTGTTTACGAAATGAACGAACAAATAAAAGTAAACCTGTCCAGCAGAAAGCAAAAAGTAGAGATCTGCAGTGAACTATTGCACACTTTGGAAGAAAAGGACATACACTATAAATTAAATTAAATAAGGTTTTTCAATGGGGTAATAAGAAAAACGAATACTATTGGAGTAATGAAAGAGTAGAATAATTGACTAAATTTGCGTAATTATAAATAAAAACAATATGGCTTTAGAGATAACCGATGCTACTTTTGACGAAGTAGTTTTAAAAAGTGACAAACCCGTAGTGGTTGATTTTTGGGCGGCATGGTGCGGTCCATGCAGAATGGTAGGACCTATTATAGATGAAGTAAGTACTGAATATGAAGGTAAAGCAGTAGTAGGAAAAGTTGATGTTGATACCAATCAGGAATTTGCTGCAAAATATGGGGTACGAAATATTCCAACAGTCCTTGTGTTTAAGGATGGTGAAATTGTAACAAGGCAGGTTGGAGTATCTCCGAAAAAAGTATATACCGATGCGATTGAAGCGGTACTTTAATTAAAAAGGAAACTTCTATTTTAAAAAAGGTTTAGCAATTGCTAAACCTTTTTTAGTTTATCTTGGTCCTATGGATTTGCGGTCAGAATTACATAGCGCTCCCTTATTTCAAAACCTGGAATTGTTGGCGAACCAGATAGTGGAAGGCTTTATCAGTGGAATCCATAAAAGTCCCTTTCATGGTTTTTCCGCAGAATTTGCCGAGCACAAAATTTATAATACCGGAGAGAGCACCAAACATATAGACTGGAAGTTGTTTGCAAAAACGGACAAGCTTTATACGAAAAGATATGAGGAAGAAACCAATCTTAGATGTCATATGATATTAGACAATTCGGCTTCTATGTATTACCCTGAAATGCAGAAACTTTCCATAAATCATTTAAATAAAATTGGGTTCGGGGTACTTGCTATTGCCGCTTTAATGAACATTCTTAAAAAACAGCGGGATGCCGTTGGCTTAAGTGTATTTTCTGATGCCTATACCTTTTACGCTTCTGAGAAAGGAAGTGAAAGACATCATCAAATGTTATTGGCGAAATTAAGTGAGATAAGTCTTGACAGAAAGCCCGCCAAACAGACTGAGATCTATACCTATTTACATCAAATAGCTGAGAAGATAAAAAGACGAAGCCTTGTTTTTCTCTTTACTGATATGTTTCAGACTGCGACTTCAGATGAAAAGCTATTTGATGCACTCCGCCATTTAAAATATAATAAACACGAGGTAGTTTTCTTTCATCTGCTTGATAACGAAACCGAATTACATTTTAATTTTGAGAATACACCGAAAAGATTTATTGATGTAGAAACCGGCAGCCATATTGACCTTTATGCAGACACCATCAAAGAGGCCTATGAAAGCGGGATCATTGAATATTTGAATGACTTAAAACTAAAATGTGCGCAGTATAACATAAAATATGTGGAGGTAGATATCCGGCAACCTTTTACTAAAGTTTTGAATACCTTTATGATAGAGCGTCAGAATTTTTTATAGCCCTAGCGGAATTTTAAATAAATTGTTTGTGGAATTCATTTAGCAACGTATATTTGCACCCACCTTCACTTCAGTAGAAGTTTTGGTGGACAAAGCAAGCTATAGAAAAGCAATGTAACAAGGTTTGAAGCTGACTGTCGTCAGCGTCCGCCTGAGGCGGATAAAATCATTGGTCTGGTAGTTCAGTTGGTTAGAATACCTGCCTGTCACGCAGGGGGTCGCGGGTTCGAGTCCCGTCCAGACCGCAGAGAAGCAGAGCCCTTCACGAAAGTGAGGGGCTTTTTCATTTTGCCGTGCGAAAGCTTGCTTTCAAGTACGGAGAAATGAAGAAGAACCACTGTTTGCGAAGCAGACAGTAGGGCTCGGGCACGCTTCTCCGCGGGCCCACCCCCTTAGGCCGATTTTGATCCACTGGAGTTTTAACTAAAGCGGAGAGAAATCAATCCCGTCCAGACCGCATAAATCCTTGATAATTCATTAACTGTAAAAGATTTTTATATTTAACATCTTTGATAGGTAAGTTCAAATAAACGATAAAACAAATCACAAAAAGATACTGAAATGAAAAATATAGCTTTGATTTTAACATTTTTTCTATGTCTTGGATGTAAAAACAACCATCGTGGCGTAAATGCTGACCAGGTAAAAACAGGCGGTCACGAGGATCATAATGATACCCCATCAGAACATAGCTCAGCGAATGAGCATATGCACCAATCTTCCGTTGAAAATCTGATCGAACGATTCGAGTCTCCAGAAAGAGATGCGTATCAACAACCCGAAAAAGTTTTGGAATTTTTAGGGGACCTACTAGGTCAAACGATTATGGATATTGGAGCTGGTTCTGGTTATTTCTCCGTGAAATTAGCAGAAAAAGGGGCGAAAGTTATTGCGGCTGATGTGGATGATGAGTTTCAAGAGTTTCTACAAAGACGAATCGAAAAAAGCAATTTAGATAATATTGAAACCCGTAAAATACCATATGATTCCCCTAACTTAAAGGAGGAAGAAGTGGACATGGTATTAATCGTTAATGCGTACCATCATATTGAAAACCGCCCTGAATATTTTACTAAGGTAAAAAAGGGCACAAAGCCTGAAGGCCAGTTGGTGATTATAGATTTTTTCAAATCTGAAATCCCCGTGGGTCCTCCCTTAGATCATAAGTTACCCATCGATGTTGTAGTCAATGAATTAAAAAAAGCAGGCTATAATTCTTTTGAGGTAAACGTAGATTTGCTTCCATATCAATATATTATTAAAGCGAAATAATGTTTGTAGTGTAAAAGAGTCTGTGACAATTTATAAATGCATTAAAAACGCATTTTATGTCAGATTGTATCAATGTTCAAATAAAGGATAACATGATAGATAATAATTCCAATAGTTATGTAAGTCTTGAACTTCCTGTTCAGTGGGGCGATATGGACGCAGCGAACCACGTGAACAATACTATTTATCTTCGTTGGATGGAATCAGCCAGAATCGAGATGTTTCAAAAAATGCAAAAAGGCGAATTTGTGTTCAAGAAGATAGTGCCAATTCTGGCCTGGCAGGATTGTAAATATATCTTTCCAGTTACCTTCCCAGATAGTGTTATCATTAACTTGGATATTATCGAACTATTAGAAGATAGAGTGCTTTGTGAAGGAAAAATTTATAGTAAAAAGCATAAACGAATTGTAGCTATATCCAAATCTTTGCTAATGGCCTATGATATGGAGGAATTAAAAAAACATCCTTTTCCTGAGACATGGAGAAAGTCATTCATAGATTTTTACGGTGAATCGATTTTAAAATAATACAATTGCAAACAAAGTTCAAGTAAACCCTTCATACTTAGTATGAGAACTTTTTTTAAACCGATTTATATTAAACTAAGGGTTTTTAAATAGTCTTCCATCAACCGAAGGTATTTATCTACTTCAAACAATGCTTTTGTTCTTGCTTTTTCATTCACCGCACTCTTTGCCCGCAAGCTATTTACCTTGGCACGTACATTAGCGCGATAGGCCTTGTAAAAAACAAAAAGATGGTGTTCTTTCGACGATTTCATTGAGGGGAAAAATTGATTGTAATATTCTATAAATAGATCAGATAGATCTTTTGCTCCAAATGTATCGAGATCCATACAGAGGAAGGCAACTTCGTTTAAAACATCAATTTGCCTGTAATCATCATTGAATTCAATACAATCGAAAGGCTGAGGCGATGGCAGTAAAAAAATATTCCTGGAATGAAGGTCTCCATGGCAATCCCTGAAGAAACCGGCCCTGAGTCTGTCTTCCAGTAACTCCTTGTTTTTCTCTAAAAAAGTGTTTGAGGTCTTTATGGCATAGGCAATAATAGTTACATATTTGTCTCCATATGGTTGCGCCGACAGATATTCCTTCTCCGCTTCCAGATCGTTGAATTTTTCCTGAATATCCAACACGTCTTTTTGATGGATTATAGCAGTATTCTCATGAAAGAGGGCAATTTTTTTGGCCAGGTTTTGAATGTCGGATTTCGTTACATTATTTTGAACCAAAAGCTGGTCCATTTGTTTGGTCCTATCCATTTTAAGCATCCTAACGGCGTATTCCATTACCGTTCCCGCTTTTCCTCCTATTTTAAAATGATCATTCAATTTATGTATAGGGACTACATCCAGGTAAATGTCATTGGTAAGCCGTTTGTTCAATTCAATTTCCCTTTGGCAATATTTTTTGCGCTTTTCAAGGGTAGAAAAATCAAGAAATGAATATTTAATGGGCTTTTTTATTTTGTAAACGAATCGGTGACAAATAAACACCCATGATATGTGGGTTTCAATCAATTCCCTTTCTGCTGAAACTTCGGGAAATTCTCCTTTTAAGAGCAAACTATTTATCTGTTTTTGTGTCATTCTTCCAACCCAGGTATTCCGTAGCTTTTAGCAACATTTCTTCAATGTTATTATTTGTCGATTCCAACAACAAATGGCGCTCATTAAACGGTTCCCATTGTTGCTGGATTAGTTTATACACTTCAAAATCGGCTTCACTATAAGGCCTGCTTTTCTTTAGTCGCTCTTTGATCGTACTTTCAACTGAATATAATCCAATGTAAAAAACCTCGTCCTGATCTGATAATTGCTTCATAAAAGTATCTCTGGTTTCCTCTTTATGGAAAGTGGCATCGAGTACCAGATTTTGACCCGTGGTAATTGCTTCTTTCGTCTTGCCAAGCATGGTATCATAAACCACTTTTTTCTCATGATTGGAATATGTTCTTTCTTCAAATAGCTCCTTCCTTAACATATCGCTATTCAGATAGCTGGCATTTATCATTTTTGCAAGTCGTGAAGCAAAAAAACTCTTGCCTGTACCTGGCAAACCAAAAACAAATACAATCATCCTGTTTACTCTTTTAGGGTACTAAGTTAAACCGCCGATTTCAGAAGTTTGATGATTAATATCATAAGCCACATTGCACGTAGCTGATACATTGATTGTACGACTTTAAAGAGAATAAATCAATGAAACGATTAAATGAAAAAGTCTCTTTTTGCTTTTAATTCTTCCTTATTTTTTTCTCCGGTATCCCTTTCTAATTATTTGTGACAGGAAGTTTGTTTTGCTGTGGCCTTTTTTGGTGTTTTAATGAACTATGATTAAAGTCATAGGATTCAATTAATTGTAGCATCAATTTTGCAGGAATATTAAAAACCATTTGATATGACTTTCTTAATTACAGCAATAGCAGGAACGATAGCACTAATATTAATTGTCTCAATCGTAGAGAGTGTTTATGATTACTAAAGTTTAAGCGGTCTTTTGATTCCTGATTTCCATACCTTTTTCATCTACCAGATCAAAGGCATCTATCAATTGCCATAAATTGGGGTTCTTCTTTCCCAGCTTATATACCTGGTGTTCGGTAGTTGAATATATCGTTGTGTTTTCTTCCCAAGGTAAGGATTTATTGAGTATGGCAGATAGACCTATGTATTCCATTAAATATAAGAATGTTGTTAAAACAGCCAAAGTAAAGATTGCCCATAGCGTTATCCCTATTATATGTGACAGTTATTCCGGCAGGAAGTGCTTCATTACTTTTCATGTCCCATGATCTGAATCATTTTGTGGTTCTTCCTGCATGTCTATTTTTATCCTTCTTTATAGGTTATTTTAATATGGATCAATCACTTACCCTTTTTCTTTGTGGTGATGTAATGACCGGTCGGGGCATTGACCAGATATTACCCCATCCTAATGATCCGGTACTTTACGAATCCTATCTAAAAAATGCAAAGGAATATGTAAAACTTGCCGAAAAAGCAAACGGTCCCATTGAACGTCCAGTAGATTTTACCTACATCTGGGGCTATGCCATAGGAGCCATGAAAGAAGCCGATGCCAGGGTAATAAATCTGGAGACCAGTATAACCAGTAGCGAGGATTACCTCAACAAAGGCATAAATTATCGCATGCACCCCAAAAATATTACTTGCCTGGCCATAGCCAATATAGATTGCTGTGTCCTAGCCAACAACCATGTATTAGACTGGGGCCAAAAAGGATTTTTAGAAACGCTGGAGACGCTGGAAAGTGCACAGATAAAATATTCCGGTGCGGGTAAGAATAACAGAGAGGCCAAAGCACCGTGTATTTTATCTGTTAAGGAGAAGGGCAGGATTCTGGTCTTCGCTTTTGGCTTATCCTCAAGCGGGATACCGCATGATTGGAAAGCAACTGAGCACAGCCCGGGACTTAATGTACTTACTAATTTGTCTATGGAGACCATTAAATGGATTGAAAAGGAAATCACACAATATAAACGAGCAGGAGACTTGGTGGTGGCCTCTATCCATTGGGGAGGTAATTGGGTTTATAAAATTCAGGAGGCGCATAGGACATTTGCACATAACCTGATTGACCATGCAGGGGTCGATATTATCCATGGCCATTCTTCACACCATTTCAAGGGGCTGGAAGTGTATAAAAACAAGCTAATAATATATGGCTGCGGAGATTTTCTGAATGATTATGAAGGAATCAGTGGCCATGAATCTTACCGCAGTGATCTGGGCCTGATGTATTTTGTTAAGTGGGACTGCACAAAAGGAGATTTTGTCTCGCTACTGATGGTCCCCACACAAATCAGGAAATTACAAATAAGCAAGCCCAATAAAAAGGATTGCAATTGGATAAAGAATGTCTTGAACCGGGAAGGGAAAAAGTTTGGCACCACAGTGGAATGGGTTAATGAACACACATTGACCCTGGTTTGGAATTGATAATGTTGTAAAGGCCGAAAATGATATTTTTCATTTACAATATTTAAACTACCCCCCAAACTATACTTTTTCAGGATGCGCAGGACATGGCCACAATTTATTTTAAAGGTGCCTTCTCCAATAACATTTTCTCGGGATAAGTTGCTTATAAATTCATCTGATATAAGTCGAAAATAAGCGGGCTCAATGATAAAGATCATTACAAAACCAAAAATTGCAAACTATATTGGATGCGGAAATAATAGTTTTTTGATTCCACTTATCATGAAAGACATTCTATACATACCACGGAAGACAACGCCAAATATGCCAGACTATGATTCTTTGTACGGTCAGTTTAAATGGGAAGATGAATTTAAAAATTTAGGCAGACTGCCAGGTGGCGGGCTCAATATAGCGCACGAAGCAGTGGACAGGCACGCCAATAGCGATCATGGCAATACGGTTGCGCTTAGATGGATTAGGAAGGATCGATCCTTTATAGATTTCTCTTATGCCGATTTAAAAATTCAGACCTCACGATTTGCAAATGTTCTGGAAAAACTACTTATAAAAAACAACGATAGTATATTTTCTCTTACAGGAAGAATTCCTTACTTATATGTGGCTGCACTAGGGACACTCAAAACTGGAGCTGTATTTTGTCCCATGTTTTCCGTTTTTGGACCAGAACCTGCTTTTCAGCGTTTAAGCAAGGGGAAAGCGAAGGTTTTGGTAACTACTACTAAATTATACGAGCAAAAAATAAAACAATTGTTATATAGGCTTCCATTTCTTCAGTATATTTTATTGACGGATGCAAAACAACATATTGACGATAAGGTCTTATCCCTATCCCTATTAATGGATGAAGCTACTAATGAATATGTAATCAAAAATACGCAACCGGAAGATCCTGCTTTATTACATTTTACGAGCGGTACCACCGGGATGCCAAAAGGTGCTTTGCATGTTCATCAAGCAGTCCTTACTCATTACGTTACGGGAAAATATGTTCTCGACCTTCAACCCGGGGATATATTCTGGTGTACGGCCGATCCGGGATGGGTAACCGGAACTTCTTATGGGATCATTGCGCCACTGGTCAATGGGGTTACCAATATTATTGATGAAGAAGAGTTCGACGCGGCTCGCTGGTATTCCATTCTTGAAGAACATCGTGTAAATGTATGGTATACTGCTCCAACTGCTATCCGCAGATTAATGCGCCTTGATTTTAAGCCACTGGAAAAGTATGATCTGTCTAACCTACGCCTAATACATAGTGTTGGGGAAGCCTTACAAGCAGAGGAAGTAATTTGGGGTAAAAAGACTTTTGAAATGCCCATTTGCGATAACTGGTGGCAAACGGAGACCGGAGGTATCATGATTTCAAACTATGCCTCTATGGAAGTAAGGCCAGGCTCTATGGGCAAGCCTTTGCCAGGGATCGAAGCTGCAATTGGAAATATTGTTGACGAAGAAGTTCATCTCATAACAAAACCCATGGAACAAGGACATCTTTTGCTAAAAATCGGATGGCCGTCAATGTTCAGGGCATATCTTGATGAAGAAGAACGCTATAAGAAATGTTTTAAGGGAGAATGGTATGTCACCGGCGATCTGGCAAAGAAAGATAAGGATGGCTATTTCTGGTTCGTGGGCAGGGCCGATGACATTATCAAAACTTCTGGACATATGGTGGGGCCATTCGAAGTGGAAAGTACATTGATGGAGCATCCCGCAGTGTCTGAAGCAGCAATTATAGGGAAACCAGACCCTCTTATCGGCGAACTGGTTAAAGCGTTTGTAGTTTTGAAACCCGGGTATGAAGGGAATGAAAAAACGAAACTGGATATCAAAGGGTTTGCTCGTAAAAAATTGGGGCCGGCGGTAGCTCCTAAGGAAATAACATTTACAGACAGTTTACCTAAGACAAAAAGTGGTAAAATCCTGAGACGATTATTAAAAGCAAGAGAATTGGGATTGCCCGAAGGAGACAAATCAACATTGGAATAAAATGGAAAAAGAAGAAATAAAGACAAATCCGGCAATCACCAGAAAACTTGGTCTTAAACTTCTATACCAGATGATCCTGATCAGAAGGTTCGAAGAGAAGTCTGCCGAATTGTATACAAAAGAAAAAATTCGTGGTTTTCTGCATCTGTATATCGGAGAAGAGGCAATTGCCGTTGGTGCTATGCAGTCATTAACAGAAGATGACAATATACTGAGCACCTACCGTGAACATGGCCATGCGCTGGCAAGGGGTCTTGATCCGGGTAGCATCATGGCCGAGATGTATGGTAAACAAGAGGGGTGTAGCATGGGACGTGGAGGATCAATGCACTTATTTGATAGTACCAAAAAGTTTTACGGAGGAAATGCGATTGTTGGAGGCCATTTACCCATGGCAGTTGGTATGGCACTGGCATCTAAAAAACAACGTCTGAACAATATTACCTGTTGTTTTTTTGGTGAGGGAGCAATTGCCGAAGGAGAATTCCATGAATCAATGAACCTGGCTGCCCTATGGGGAGTCCCTGTTCTTTTTCTCTGTGAAAACAACCTTTATGGCATGGGAACCGCGCTCCGTTTTTCACATTCTGTTCAGGAACTGGAAAAAAAAGGAGCTGCGTACGGTGTTGAATCAGCCAAAGCCAACGGAATGGATGTGTTGGAAGTGAAGAAGGCAGTTGAGAAGGCTGCAGCATACATCAAATCTACGGGAAAACCATATTTCCTGATATGCAACACCTATCGCTTTAGAGCACACTCGATGTTCGATGCCCAACTGTATCGTGAGAAAAAGGAAGTTGATGAATGGAAAAAACGCGATCCTATTCCATCATTTAGCAATCAATTATTAAAAAACGAATTAATCTCCCGGGATGATATTGATACTATTGAGGACAAGGTCAGAGCTGAAGTGCAAAAAGCAGTTGATTTTGCAGAAGCGGGAACTTTTGAACCTGTTGAAGATTTAAAAAAATTTGTTTATAGCCCATAGTTATGACTGATAAAACAACATTGAAAATTACATATAGGGAGGCGTTAAAACAGGGAATTCACGAAGCCTTGATCAATAATGACCAGGTATTCCTGATGGGAGAGGATGTGGGGCGTTATGGAGGTGCCTTTGCAGTCAGTAAAGGATTCCTTGAGGAATTTGGTGAAGATCGTATTATGGACGTTCCCTTGTCAGAATCAGGTTTTGTTGGAGCGGGTATAGGTGCTGCTTTAGGAGGGATGCGGCCTATAGTGGAAGTCATGACGGTCAACTTCAGTCTGCTCGCACTAGACCAGATCATTAATAATGCATCTACTTTATTGCATATGTCGGGAGGTCAGATAAATGTCCCCGTCGTCATCCGAATGAATTCCGGAATTGGCAACCAGCTCGCGGCCCAGCATTCTCACAGTTGGGAACCATTCTATGCACATATTCCGGGATTGAAGATCGTTTCCGCCGGCACACATGTGGATGCCAGGGGAATGCTCTTAACCGCCCTGGAGAGTCCTGATCCCGTTGTGATTTTTGAGTATACTTCCCTACTCAACATGGAATCGGAAATCCCGTCCGGTTCAGGCGCAGTGGATA
>Ga0265306_10000093_pt1 | contig 33017 bp, 36 predicted proteins | sample Helome_3_FD_192493 | JGI IMG/M metagenome (GOLD analysis project Ga0265306, IMG submission 192493) | Marine sediment microbial communities from subtidal zone of North Sea - Hel_20160420 (Illumina Assembly) | ecosystem: Environmental > Aquatic > Marine > Subtidal zone > Sediment ... | reverse complement strand
ATAAAGACTCTATTTCAACGGAGCCGTATCCAATATTTGAGGCTGATCATCTTATAGAAAATAGTAAGGAATATCCGATTTCATTTAACGGTAAAATGCGTTTCACGATTGAACTCCCTTTGGATATGGGAAAAGAAGAAATAGAATCTGCTGTTATGGCTCACGAAAAAACTAAGGCACAACTTCAGGGTCGAATCCCTAAAAAAGTGATTGTGGTTCCGGGCAAAATAGTGAATATCGTAGGTTAATTCTTGTCTGACATTCCTTTATCGTGAAAAAATGTTGTCCCTTTGGGGTTTTTGTTGATTCAGATGAGGACTTGTAAGCAATTTTTCTCCCAGTTAAAGTGAAATAGTCAAATAACTCCATTTATACTTTTTCTTGACCCCCCCCCTTATAACAAATAAATAATATAATATTTATGAAATTATGGATATAGACCCCTGTATTTTTAGGGGTAATATATTAAAAATTGTTATTTTAAGTACATTTACCCTGTATTTTGTCGATTTTATTTCATTATCTATGATTATTGTTACATTTTTGAAATGAATTTAAAAATCAAACATAATGATTATAGGTGTACCTAAAGAAATCAAGAACAACGAAAGCAGGGTAGGAATGACCCCAGCTGGGGTATTTGAGCTAGTTAAATGCAGCCATACGGTTTACATTCAGTCTGGTGCTGGTGAGGGAAGTGGATTTTTTGATGAGGATTATAAGCAAGCCGGAGCGATGATATTAGATACCATAGGTCAGGTTTATGCAATGGCCGAAATGATTGTCAAAGTAAAGGAACCTATAGAAGAGGAATACAAATACATCCAAAAAGAACAGCTAATATTTACATATTTTCATTTCGCTTCCAGTGAATCTTTAACTAGGGAGATGATAGATAGTAAAGCAGTCTGTATCGCCTATGAAACTGTGGAAGATGAAGATGGAACACTGCCTTTATTGACCCCAATGTCTGAGGTAGCGGGTAGGATGGCCATTCAGCAGGGAGCAAAATACCTGGAGAAACCTGTAAAAGGAAGGGGAGTTCTATTGGGTGGTGTTCCCGGGGTTGCACCTGGAAGAGTTCTGGTTTTAGGTGCCGGGGTTGTTGGAACACAGGCTGCAAAAATGGCAGCCGGTCTTGGCGCCCATGTTACAATTTTAGATGTGAATATGAAGAGGCTTCGTTATATAAATGATGTAATGCCCAGCCATGTGGTAACTGAGTTTTCCAATGAATTCAATATAAGAAAGCATATAAAAACCCATGATCTCATTATTGGGGGAGTATTATTAAAAGGCTCAAAATCACCTAAACTCATTACGAGGGATATGTTAAGAGACATGCGTAAAGGAACTGTTATTGTTGATGTAGCCGTAGATCAGGGCGGGTGTGTGGAGACTACAAGACCTACAACACATGAAGACCCCATTTATATAATTAATGATGTGGTACATTATTCCGTAGCTAATATGCCTGGGGCGGTTCCTTATACTTCTACCATGGCTCTTACAAATGTGACATTGCCATACGTCCTTAAACTTGCAAATTTAGGTTGGGAAATGGCCTGTGAAGTAGATGCTTCTTTACAGAAAGGGCTGAACATCGTACATGGAGAAGTTGTTTATAAGGAAATCTTGGAAGCTTTTAATTGGAATGAGGTAACCGTTTAAAGGTACTTTTTGTCAGTATAAAGAACCCGGCTCAATATTGGCCGGGTTTTTGTTATTTAATATATACTTTTAAATTAGCAAAAAACGAAATTATGACAATTTATTATATACTACTAGGTGCCATTGCCCTGGTGAGCTGGTTAGTAAGTAGCAAGCTAAAAAGGAAGTTTAATTATTATTCCAAAGTGCGTTTGCGTAATGGTATGAGTGGTGCAGAAATTGCAGAGCAAATGTTAAGTGATCATGGTATCAGGGATGTGAAAGTAGTCTCTACTGCCGGGATGCTTACGGATCATTATAATCCAAAAACCAAAACTGTTAATCTAAGTGAAGGGGTTTATAACCAGCGTAACGCCGCAGCAGCAGCTGTTGCAGCCCATGAATGTGGACATGCAGTTCAGCATGCACAGGCCTACGAATGGCTTTCAATTCGGTCTAAATTGGTTCCTGTAGTGAGCGTTACATCTGGGATGTCCACATGGGTGGTTTTTGGAGGGCTTATATTGGCGGCTTCAACAGAAGGTGCGGGTGGCCAATTAGGGTTTTATATTGCAGTAGCAGGGCTAATTATGATGGGGTTTGCTACTTTATTTAGTTTTATCACGCTCCCTGTTGAATACGATGCCAGTAATAGGGCTTTGGCATGGTTAAAAAGGAAGAATATTGTTTCACAGGAAGAATACAAGGGTTCTGAGGATTCCTTAAAATGGGCGGCAAGAACTTATGTAGTTGCAGCAATTGGCTCTCTGGCATCCTTGGTTTACTGGGGCTTTCAGGTATTTGGCGGAAGAGATTAGTTCCTGTCCAGAATTTTTTTTGGACTACTAAATAGTAATTTGACGGTCTATTTGCTGATCCAGAGATATAAAGGTTTCTGTCCTGGAAACACCCTCAATCTGCTGAATTTTTTTGTTTAACAAATACATAAGATGTTCATTGTCTTTGCATAAAACTTTGATAAGGATAGACCAATTACCAGTAGTATAATGGCATTCCAGAACTTCAGGTATTTTCTCCAATTGCTTCACAGCTATCGGATTACTCATGGCCTTATCCAGGAAAATACCAATATACGCCATGGTCGTATAACCCAAAACTTTTGGATTCACAATGAATTTAGATCCGGAAATAAGACCGGATTTTTCCAGTTTTCGAAGTCTTTGATGAATTGCAGCTCCTGAGATTCCAATATTTCTGGCAATTTCTAATATTGGCTTTCTTGCATCCTCCATAAGGAATCTTAGGATTTTCTTATCAATCCCATCAATTTTTACATTTTCATTACCAGATTTCATGTACGAGCTTTCATATAATGACTAAAGATACCAAATTAGTTTCAAATGCTAACCTGCTACAGAATCAGGATTATACCCTAAATATGGCACATTATACTCCTTAAACACTACGCCATAGGTTGCTAACTCCTTTAAGATAGGCTCATATACTTCCTTTGAAATAGGAATCTGTACCCCCGGAGTTGAAATATTTTTATTAAGTATCAGTAAGGTCGCAATAGCCACAGGCAAACCAACAGTTTTGGCCATTGCTGTATGTGTATGATTTTCGCCAATAACCACCATATTAGCATCAAGCTGTTGTTTTTTCCCATTCAATTCATATCCAAATTTATGGTACATGACTATCATATCTTTATCGTCTTGCGCCATGGTCCAACTGTCTTCCAATACTTTTTGCAGCATCTGAGCGGGGGAAGCATTTTTTATAGGAATAGTTTTTTTTGAATCAAACAAATTTAATTCAAGCAGTTTACCCCACATGATATCGTCCTGATCAATTTTGAGGTAGTGCCTGAGTTTAAGTTCAACGGAATCGGTTGGCGAATAGGGTAGAAAGAGATTAGTAAATTCCCTGTAGGACATTCCTTCAGAATTTTCTACAGTGTAACTATCATCGGTCATGCCTAATTGAACAAACATATTCCAGGCTTTTGAGAATCCAATTCGTCTCATAGTGCCCCTGTAAAGAGTTAGGGCTTCATTCAGGCCATAGGCTTCCCTATAATTTAAAGAATCTCTGTTTGCATAGGCTTCGAATGCACCATACCCTTCTATATTCATGAATTCCGTCCTTCTGAAAAGTTTATGATAGGGTATATATTTATAGGAGCCCTCCTGTATAAATTTAGCAGCTCCCCCTTGTCCGGCAATAACAACATTTCTGGGATTCCAGGTAATTTTGTAATTCCATAGATTATTATCACTTTCAGGGGCTACAAGGCCACCTGTAAAAGATTCAAATAACAACATTTTACCGCCCTTGTCCCTTATTTCATTTATAAATTGCATGGCGCTCATATGGTCTATACCAGGGTCTAAACCAATTTCATTCATAAAAACTAATCCGTTTTTTTTGGCTGCGGCATCTAATGCTTTAATTTCTTTGCTTACATAGGATGCAGTAACCAAATGTTTTTTAAAACGAATGCAATCTTCGGCCACTTTTATATGAAAGCGTGCCGGGAGCATAGAAATAACAATATCAGAGTTTTTAATGGCCATCCTTCTTTCATCATCCTTAAAAATATCCAACTTTATAACTTTACACGAAGGATGGTTTTTAATTTCATCAGGAATTATCTCGGTATTGAGATCGCCAATAGTTAATTGTAGTTTTTCTGAATCTGCTTTTTCCAGAAAGAAATCCAAGAGATACGAGGTAGATTTACCCGCCCCTATGACTAATATTTTTCGTGACATTAAATTTGTTTTCTGTTCGAAGTATTGCTGGGACTAAGTTATCAAATTGTTACATTTGTCAAAAATATGGTCATTTAAGTTATGAACAAAACAATTTTCTGTACAGGAGTTTTCTTTGGAGTATTGGCCGTGGTTTTAGGTGCTTTTGGGGCTCATGGGTTGGGGAATCTTTTATCTTCAGGTGAGATAGAAACTTTTAAGACCGGAGTGACTTATCAAATGTATCATGCCCTATTATTACTTATCCTTGGCAGTGTGAAAAGTATTCCAGAAGAAAAGAAGAAACTGGTTTATTATTTCATTGTTGTAGGGATTGTTTTTTTCTCATTTTCAATTTATTTGTTGGCTACCAACAGCCTGACAGGCTTTGATTTTACATCGATAGGCTTTATTACTCCAATTGGGGGGATTCTTTTGATTTTGGGATGGTTATTTTTGGGCTATCGTGCTTATAGAAAATTCTAATAATCTAGGAGAATTGCTTAAATGAATGATCTACGATTTGATATGTTTTTAGCAACTAGAACACAATATAAATGACAATAAAGAGCAATTCAATGAATTCAATTTCGTTAAAAGAGTACGGCCTGGAAAACAATCGAATATTTTACCAATTAGATCCTGAACAACTTCATCAGATTACCCTTGAGCGAGAAATGGGCAAGTTGGCATCAAACGGGGCCTTAGCTGTTAACACCGGAGAGTTCACCGGGCGTTCTCCAATGGATCGTTTTATCGTTAAAGACAATATAACAGCGGACAAAGTCTGGTGGGGGAATATAAATATTCCCTTCTCTCCCGAAAAGTTTAATTCGCTTTATGCTAAGGTGATCACTTACTTAAAAGACAAGGATCTATTTGTAAGGGACTGTAATGTCTGTGCAGATATTAATTATCAATTAGATTTAAGGGTTATTAATGAATACCCCTGGTCTAATTTATTTGCATATAATATGTTTCTTAGGCCACAGGAAAATGAATTAGCGAATTTTGAGCCGGAATGGACTGTAATAAATGCACCTGGGTTTAGGGCAGATAGTGTGGTTGATGGAACGAGACAACACAATTTTGCTATTCTGAATTTTACCCGAAAAATTGCTTTAATAGGGGGTACAGGTTATACTGGAGAGATTAAAAAAGGAATTTTCTCTGCTTTAAACTTTATCCTGCCTTTATATAAGAATACTTTGCCTATGCATTGTTCGGCCAATGTTGGGGAAGATGGAGATACGGCCCTATTTTTTGGACTTTCAGGTACCGGTAAGACAACTTTGTCTACAGATCCATTTAGAAAATTGATTGGAGATGACGAACATGGCTGGACCGAAGAAAATACAGTTTTTAATTTTGAAGGTGGTTGTTATGCCAAGGTAATTAATCTTAGTGCCGAAAAGGAACCTGAGATTTATGCCGCTATTAAAAAAGGGGCAATTTTGGAAAACGTTATTTTGGATTCAAGAGGGAATGTCGATTATGAAAACACGTCAATAACTCAAAATACCCGGGTAAGTTATCCTATTTATCATATTTCCAATATAAAAATACCTTCAATTGGAGAAAACCCCAAAAACATTTTTTTCCTTACTGCGGATGCCTTTGGAGTGTTACCCCCTATATCAAAATTAACTCCAAGCCAGGCTGCATATCATTTTATGTCCGGATATACCGCTAAGGTGGCCGGGACAGAGGCAGGGGTAGTAGAACCTATACCTTCTTTCTCTGCTTGTTTCGGAGCGCCGTTCATGCCTTTGCATCCGGCAGAATACGCAGAAGTATTAAGCAGAAAAATGAAAGAATCTCAGGTTAATGTTTGGTTAGTTAACACCGGATGGACGGGTGGACCATATGGGGTTGGAACGCGAATGAAATTAGAATATACAAGAGCCATGATTCGCGCTGCACTAGATGGCGAATTAGGATTATATACCTATGATGCCTACCATATTCATTCTGTTTTTGGTGTAGCACAACCACGAACTTGTCCGGGTGTCCCTACCGATGTTTTGAGCCCGAGAGCAACCTGGAATAACGATAAAGCGTATTATGATACTGCATTTAAACTTTCCAATGCTTTTCGTGAGAATTTTAAAAAATTCGAGTCTTATGCCAGTGAAGAAATAAGGAGAGGGGGACCCCAGCGTTATAATTATTAATCAAAAAGGTCTCAGTAAATGAGACTTTTTTGTTGAGATTTTATTTTTTATTGACACTGGTAATGTACTTCTGTAAAGCCATTGTCATCGATGGATTTTCCGGTGTCGGAGCTTTTATATCAATCCGCAGGCTGGCTTGAGTTGCTGCTAAAACGGTTGAATTTCCAAATACCGCTATTCTCGTATCTTTTTGCTCAAAGTCAGGAAAATTTTTAAGTAATGATTCTATACCTGATGGGCTAAAAAATACCAAAACATCGTAATAGACATTTCTTAAATCCGAGAGATCGCTTATAACAGTTTTATAGAAAATACCTCGATCCCAGTTAATACCCAGTTCATTTAAAGCATCGGGAATAGATGGTTTTAAAACATCTGACGAGGGCAGTAAATAAGATTCCTCTTTATATTTTTTAAATAAGTGAAGTAATTCACTAAAATTTCTTTTGCCTACATAAATTTTTCGTTTCCTGTAAACAACATATTTCTGGAGATAAAAAGCTACTGCCTCAGATTGGCAGAAATATTTCATGGTATCCGGAACTTTAAAACGCATTTCTTCAGCTATTCTAAAGAAATGATCAACGGAATTTCTGCTGGTAAGGATTATAGCGGAATAATTTATAAGATCAATCTTTTGCTGCCTTACGCTTTTGGCGTCTACTCCTTCAACATGTATGAAAGGCCTAAAGTCTACCTTTACTTTTTCCTTTTCAATTAGCCTCAGGTATGGAGAATTTTCCATTTTTGGTTCTGGTTGGGACACCAAAATCGTTTTTACCTTCATGTATCTTAGTCTTTTAGATAATTTGCAATGATTACAAAGGGTGCAATTTCGAGAGCGCAAAGGTACAAAATAAAATAGAAAAAGTAGCTTGAGATTAATTTTTGATAGTTTTTTATAATAGTTATCCAGCCAATAACATTTACCACTACTATTAGAAAAATGCTAACAAACACTACTATTTTCGAATCTTTAAGTACATAAGCAATGATAATATTGGCCGCTAACATGATGATACTGCTGTAGTTAAGGTAGGACAGCTTTTTAAAAATGAATTCGGATATTATCTTATTATTATTAAAGACAAATCCACCCCCCATTTGCACAAATATTTTACCAAATAAAAACAAGAATAAAAACCCTAGAATAATTACAAAAACAACAGGATATAGGTCACTTTCTGAATTGGATAAAATAGTTGACGACAAATAGATGAAGAGTGAAAAATTTAGAAGTTGGAATATTGTAAAAAAGATATTGAACCAATTTAATAGTTTATCCTTTTTATTGTACATAAAAATATACTTGTTATTAAAAGGGAGTATAATAAAATTTAAAAACCTGTTGTAAAATAAATTCTTAGCAATAACCAAAAACAGTATACTGGAAAAGATAATTACTGTTATCCAATCTATATTATTGATTACTCTTTGAACAGGTTCCATTATGGCAATTTAACGTTTTCCCCATTTAAACCCCAATAAAGTCCGTTTTCAGAAATACTTATCTGAAAATAGTACGCATCATTTATCTTCGGTTCTGGTATTGATAGATTAAAGCTCGTTGTATCTTTGGATTTAAGCACATTTATCCCTTCTTGAGATGGGCTGGCTTGAATTTTTTGAACCTCTCTGAAGTTTTTGTATTTGTTCAGAAATACCACCCCAAATTCCAATTTGGATATTTCTATATCAGTCATGTATGGATTGTATATTTTATAGTTTAAATTCCCGTTTTCCAATAATTCACCAGAGGTATCAATAATAGTTCTCAACTTTCTAAAAGATTCAAAATTCTCTATATAGACACCATAATATGGAACCCCTTTTGCATCGTAATAGGAGATGTCTCCCTCTTCTAAAAATTTGGAGATATAAATTATTTTTTGACCTTGTACCTGATCTTCAGACTTATCAATCGAAAACTGGTTTGGCCTGTACCAGATATTGTTTATTGAATAGGAGGTATTACCTGAATAGAAAGTATACATGGATGCGTCGGTATAGGAATTTTCGAAAACTACAGGAATTGTCCCAACTTTTGATCTTATTTCGTTTACCCAATCTTTATTTCCATGTGTTTCATAAACTATGGGAAAAAGAGGAGCATAAATCAAACCTATTCTGAGGAAAATTAAAATTATGATATTAGCTGTACCAAGAATAAAGATCCATTTTCTGGTAATTCTATCCTGCAATATTTGATTGTATACCACTACAATCATGGGAATACAAATAACAACTAACCATTGTGTTTGAATGCGTCTGTTAAAACTGGAAATAAAAAAGAATGCAATTATTCCATAAATTAAATACAAAAGGGCTTTGTTAAATGTATCGGATTTTTTTGTTTTCAATAAAGCTCTGTATATCCATGGAAATGTTAAGCCGAAAAGGACAATCAGGTTAACAAAAAACCCAAAAGTAAAATCGCCAAATTCGTAGGCCCTGTTTGGCCTTTCAAATAAATGATACTTAGTAGAAACAAAGTCATTATCAATTAACCATATAAAATGGGGGGTATAGCACATTAGGGCAATTAATACAGAAAGCCAGGCATATTTGTTAAAGACAAGGCGTAGATTAGATATAAATACTAACAGTATTACCAGAACAGCATTGTACTTACTGTACATTAATGCAGCCATGACAAGTCCCAAAAGAACCGATAAACCAATGGAAGGAGACTTTAAAAACTTCTTATATATCAATAAAAATAGGGCAGTAAAGAAAAGTAATGGTGTATCGGGTAGTGTTAGGAATCCATAGGCATTAATAAGGGTCATTGAGAAAATCAATATAAAATAATGAAGTATATATTTATTCTTTCTATGGTCATCTATTAAAAACCAAAGGACTATATAGGTGCAAGCAGAAAGAATAATACTTATAAAGCGAACTCCTAGTTCTCCATTAAAAAACAGGCTGCTTAACTTGACGGTCAAAGCAACCATTGGTGGATGATCAAAGTAGCCCCAGGCCATATGCTGAGCATAATACCAATAGTAAGCTTCGTCAAAAATTAGCTCAGTAAAATTACCTTGTAATAGGTTTATTATAAAAATTGCTGCTAATAAATATAGGAAAATTCCAGGTAGTTTAAGTTTCATTAGGGTTGGCGATTCTCTTCAAAATTACAAATAATAGCACTAATTAATTCCTTTAAAGAAACGATAAAATTACTTTTGTATTTTCTGCCAGACCTTTTAAAGTAGTATTTTTGTCAAAATTACCAAAAGGCAAATGACAGATAGCTTAGTAATAATTCCAACGTTTAATGAAATTGAGAATATTGAAGCTATTATAGATGCTGTTTTTCAACTTAAAAAAGAATTTGATGTTTTAATTGTTGATGATAATTCCCCGGATGGTACTGCAAATAAGGTCATTGAATTACAAAATAAATTTCCTAAGCAGTTGTTTCTCGAAGTAAGAAAAGGTAAATCTGGTTTAGGGACTGCTTATATTCATGGTTTTAAATGGGCATTGGCGAGAAAATACGAATACATTTTTGAAATGGATGCCGATTTTTCTCATAGACCATCAGACTTACAACGATTATACAGAGCGTGCCTTAATGGTGCAGATGTGGCTATTGGGTCGCGTTATAAAAAAGGAGTAAATGTAGTTAATTGGCCACTTTACAGGGTTTTATTGTCCTATGGAGCTTCTTTTTATGTAAAATTAATTACTGGAATGCGAATTCATGATCCTACGGCAGGCTTTGTCTGCTATAAGAGGAGCGTTTTAGAGGCGATAAACCTGGATACCATAAAATTTGTGGGATATGCTTTTCAGATAGAAATGAAATTTAGGGCATCCCTTAAAAAATTTAAAATTGAAGAAGTCTCCATCATTTTTACAGATCGGGAGCAAGGCAAATCTAAAATGAGTTCTTCAATTATCTGGGAAGCAATATTTGGTGTTATCACAATGAAATTTAGAAGTTTATTTACTAAAGATTAAGTTATGAGTAAAACACTCATTAAAAATGCTGTTATCATAAATGAAGGGGTAAGATTTGAGTCGGATATTTTAATTCAAGATGAGATTATCACAAAAATTGGGAGTAATCTTTCTGCGAATGGGGCGGAAATTCTAGATGCAGCCGGGAGTTTTGTTTTACCCGGAATAATAGATGATCAGGTGCATTTTAGAGAGCCAGGACTTACCCATAAGGGGGATATAGCTTCAGAAAGCAGGGCGGCCATTGCAGGAGGAATAACCTCTTATATGGAACAACCTAATACGAATCCGCAAACTACCACTATAGAAAGATTGGAGCAAAAATTTGAATTAGCTTCCAGGACATCATACGCTAATTATTCCTTTTTATTTGGCGGCACAAATGACAACCTTGAGGAAATAAAAAAACTTGATAAGTATGCTTGTTCTGGCATAAAACTATTTCTGGGATCTTCTACTGGAAATATGTTGGTGGATAATGAAGAAGTCCTGGAGCGAATATTTAAAAATACAGAACTGGTTATTTCGGTGCATTGTGAAGATGAAAAAACCATTAGAGAAAACACGCAGAAATATAGAGCCCAATATGGCGATGATATTCCTGTGGATTTGCATCCATTAATACGAAGTGAACAGGCTTGTTACCTTTCTTCATCCAGAGCGATTGCCCTTGCAGAGAGGACTGGAGCCAGATTACACGTTTTTCATGTGTCGACAGGCAAAGAGACCCATCTTTTTAGAAATGACATTCCATTAGAACAAAAAAAGATCACGGCAGAAGTATGTATTCATCACCTTTGGTTTTCAGACAAGGATTATTCGGAAAAGGGAACCCTAATTAAATGGAACCCTGCTATTAAAACCTCTGCAGACAGGGATCAATTATGGCAAGCACTACTGGATGATAGAATTGATGTTGTGGCAACAGATCATGCTCCACATACCTTGGAAGAAAAGAAGAACAATTATATGAAGGCGCCCTCTGGAGGTCCACTCGTTCAGCATGGATTAATGGCTATGCTGGAAAAATCTTTGGAAGGAAAAATTACCATAGAGAAAGTTGTTGAAAAAATGTGCCACAATCCTGCTAAATTGTTTCAAATTGAGAAACGGGGTTATATAAAGGAGGGCTATTATGCTGATTTAGCTATAGTAGATATGAACTTACCCTGGACGGTTGATAAAAACAATATTATATATAAATGTGCATGGTCACCTTTTGATGGTAACAGGTTTAGGACAAAAGTGACTCACACTTTTGTAAATGGACATTTGGCCTATGATCAAGGACAATTTTCCAGTTTAAGGAATGCTAAAAGACTTACTTTTGATAGATAATGATGCGTAAAATATTTCTCATAATACAATTTATTGCTTTTATCTCTTGTGGAGAGGATGTAATAGAAAAGCCCGTTAATCTTATTCCTAAAGAGAAAATGATTGATGTCCTTTACGATATGGCAATTATAAATTCAGCTAAGGCTACCAAGCCCCAGGAATTGGAAAACAGGAATTTTGTTCCCATGCAATTTATTTACGACAAATATGATATTGACAGTATACAATTTATATCAAGTGATCTATACTATGCTTCACTACCCTTGGAATATGAAGATATTTACAGAAAAATAGAAAATAGGATTAAAATAGAAAAAGAGTATTTTGAAAAAGTGAAAGAGGAAAAAATGAACAGTCTTAATCAGGACAAAGTTGTGAAATGAGTTTCCAGATATTTTTCACATGAATAATTTACACATGATTGTATTAATTCATATTCCATATTGAGTGCTTCGTTTACTTTTGAATTGTCATATTTTTGTGGATAACGTAAAGATTCTAGCCCTTTTTTAGTCAACTTCCTTTTTTTCGATGTAAACCTATTTAAAGCCCATTCCACTCTCCAGAAAACTTCTAATTGCCAAAATTTCAGACCTATCTTGGGGGTTGGTCTGTTTAACCCTAGCGAGATTGTCCCCAAAATACTTTTATAGGACAAATTTTCTGCTACAGCAATAAAGCGCTCATTTTTAATGGGAGAATCCATAAGTTGAACCATTATTTTAACGACATCACCCACTGAAATAAATCCTGTACCACCCGGAAAGTAAAAGCGCATACCCTTTGCAGCCGTTTTAAAAAGTAATCCACTACCACTTTCCCAATATCCGGGACCCAGGATAAAACCAGGATTAACGATTACCGTAGAGAGACCTTCCTGAGCACCCCTCCAAACTTCCATTTCGGCAAAGTGTTTTGAAGTTGCATATACATTTGCATAGGTGTCATTCCATTCATTTTCTTCATTGACCAGTTCACCTGTAGTAGATTTACCTATTGTTGCAATAGAACTGACATAACACAATTTTTTGATATTCTTATCAATACATAGATTTACAATATTCTCCGTACCTCTCTTATTTATTTTTTGTAACGACTTAAAATCGCCGGGGTCAAACGAAATTAAGGCTGCACAATGATAAACCAGAGTTACTTCTTTAAATGCCAATTCAAGAGCAGGGATATCGTTAATATCAGCTTCTATCCATTGAATCTTATTGAATAATACCTCAGAATTATCATGATAATAAGAGAATATCTCCTTTACTTTTTGGATATCGCTATTTTTTCGATGAATTGCCTTGACTGATGCCCCCTGAGTGAGCAAATTCAGTATTAGATGGGACCCAACAAGCCCAGTTCCTCCTGTGACTAAAACCATGGGCCTAATTTACTCATTTCGGTTGGATAAATTTGTTCAGTGAGTCAAGCTGCTGGCTATTTCTATTATATTTGCAGCAACTATATTAATAGATTACAAAATGACTTCAAACTTTGTTTCGGAACTAAAATGGAGGGGAATGGTACATGATGCTATGCCGGGAACCGAAGAGCATTTATTAACTGGGATGCAATCTGCCTATGTTGGGATAGACCCAACCGCAAATTCACTTCATATTGGTCATTTGGTGAGTGTAATGATGCTAAGACACTTTCAGCTCGCAGGACATAAACCCTATGCTCTCATTGGTGGAGCAACAGGGATGATAGGCGATCCTTCCGGCAAATCAACTGAGAGAAATTTAATGGACGAAACTACGTTGCGATTAAATCAGGAGGCAATTAAGGAGCAATTGTCCCGCTTTCTTGATTTTGATAGCCTGGGAGAAAATTCTGCGGTACTGGTTAACAACTATGATTGGATGAAAGAGTTCACCTTTCTGGATTTTATTCGTGATGTTGGGAAACACATTACAGTAAACTATATGATGGCCAAAGAATCTGTCAAGAAAAGGCTTTCACCAGATGAAAAAGAAGGTATGTCTTTTACTGAGTTTACATATCAGCTCGTTCAGGGGTATGATTTTTTATATCTGTTTCAGAATTATAATTGTACACTTCAAATGGGTGGGAGTGACCAATGGGGAAATATTACGACCGGAACAGAACTAATTCGCAGAATTGGAGGGGGTAAAGGATATGCACTCACTTGTCCTCTCATTACTAAGGCCGATGGAACTAAATTTGGAAAAACTGAGGGAGGAAATATCTGGTTGGACGCGCATAGAACCTCGCCTTATAAATTCTATCAGTATTGGCTAAATACATCAGATGCAGATGCAGAAAAATACATTAAAATCTTTACTTTTTTGTCTAAAAATGAAATTGAAGATTTGATTACAGAACAGTCTCAGGCACCTCATTTACGTATACTGCAAAAACGCCTGGCACAAGAAATTTCCATTATGGTTCATTCCAAAGAAGAATTTGCAAATGCTGTGATTGCTAGTACTATTCTTTTTGGAAAATCAACTTCTACAGATCTTAAGAGCTTAGATGAGAATACTTTTTTAGATGTTTTTGACGGAGTCCCTCAAGCAGAAATTTCCAAATCTGAAATGGACAACGGATTGGATATGATTGCAGCATTGGCTGCCAAAACAGGGTTTTTAGGTTCTAATGGTGAAGCACGGAGGGAACTAAAGCAAAATGCCATTTCCGTTAATAAGGAAAAAGTAAAAGAAGATTATTTGATAACGGAAACAGATTTGATAAACAACAAATATGTTTTACTACAGCGAGGTAAAAAGAATTATTTTATCCTGGTTGTAAAATCATAACTTGGGGATATAAATGGAGGAAATTAACTTTTTTGACTTCAGTGCAGTACTGCTTTTAACCTTTGTTCTGTTTCTGATTATATTTATTCGCTTTTTGATTGTGTCAGGAGCATATCATTATGCATTTTTCTTTTTGTTCCGAAAAAGATTTGATAAAAGGATATTGGATCATACTGCATTAAAGAAGAAGCAATTATACAAGGAATTGTATTGGTCGGCAATAAGCGGGTTGATTTTTGCGATTTTTGGAATATTCATTTATTTTTTATGGTCTAAAGGGGTTACGGCAATCTATGTGGATTTAAACGCCTACTCATTATGGTATTTGCCAATTAGTGTATTATTAACGCTATTTATTCAGGACACTTATTATTATTGGATACACCGTTGGATGCACAAGCCATCTGTGTATAGGTATTTTCATAAGATTCATCATAAAAGTGTACACACTTCAGTATTAACCTCTTTCTCATTTCATCCGTTGGAGACTGTGTTACAGGCTATTATTCTTCCGTTAATAGTTTTGTTTATACCTATGCATTACTACGCCTTACTTTTTATGCTATTGATCATGACTATTTCAGCAACAATTAATCATGCCGGAGTTGAAATTTACCCTTCAGGAAAATATGGAAAGTGGTTTGGACATTGGATCATTGGCGCTACTCATCACGATCAGCATCACAGAAAGTTCAATTATAACTTTGGGTTATACTTTACATTTTGGGATAAGTGGATGGGAACAGAAAGTCCTGAAAGTATTGGAAAGTGATTTGAGTAATTTTTATCCAGGATACTAAAGCACCATTAAATTGCAACCGCGAACGTCTGAATGATCAAATCTGCCTAATACTTCAAAACTTCCATCTTTATAAACCCTGCCAAGATCTTGGGTTGCAATAAACGAACAGGAATAAATATTGGCGAGATCTATAATGTTTATACCTCCTATTTTGCCAAAAGGTTCAGTTGTCAAAGGATCTTCTGTTTCGCGCATAGAGACGGACATCCAGGGAGGACAATTGAAAATTCCGTTAGCCTTGGAATAAGCCTGTGAAAGAAGTTCAGTCATGCCGTATTCCGAGTGAACGGCATCAAGGCCAAAACTGTTTTTAAGCATACGATGTAACTCATCACGAACCAATTCAGTTCTCCTGCCTTTCATCCCACCTGTTTCCATAATAATGGTATTTTTTAAATTTATTGAATGATTTTCAGAAAAGTCTAACAAGGCATATGAAACACCAATAAGGATACTTTTACAGGCAGATTGATCTACGCTTTCAAGAGTCTTTAATAAATCGGATTTGTTATCAAGATAAAATCCACTCTTCGGATTCCCACTTTTCTTAATAAGGTCTTTTACCATATAGATAAGGGAAGATCCTTCGCGTTCCATATAAGAAGGTAATAAGGCTATCACGCAATAATCTTCAATATTCCCATAAAAATGTTCAAAGGTTTTCAAATAGCTTTTTACATAAATAGCCAGTCTGGCCACATAGTGTTTGCTAACAAGTTGTCCGGTTGTCCCGCTGCTTTCAAAAACGATCTGTGGTTTTCGGTTCTTAGCCAGCACCTTTTTGGATTTGAAAAATTCAATTGGTAAATATGGAATATCTTCTACTGCATTTACGTTGGACTTAGTTTTGTCCAAATAACTGCAAAACTTCTGGTAAACAGGATTGTTGTCATATTGAAAATTAAAAATTTCCAATGCAATCTTGTTGAACTGAGATGAGGTTTTAATCTCAAAAATTCTATTGATATCCATATCGACTTGAAGACTACAAAAATAGTTAAAATAAAAAAGGCTCCTCCCGGGAGCACAATTATGGATATATGTGAAATGTTATTTTACAACCAGTTTTCTGGTCATCGTTTTGTTATTCTCTACCACCTGAATTACATAAACACCTGGTGAAAGCCTTCCTATATTGAGCATATGTGTTGAAATCCGATCCTGAAGTACTATTTTACCAAAGACATCGTATACCGTTACATCTTTACTCTGATTATTTAAAGTTTTAATGTAAACGATACCACCAATAGCCGGATTTGGATAAAGCGTAAAATTAGAAGATTCTTGATCCTTTTCATCTATAGCCGGAACCTTTTCCTGTCCGGAAAGTGCTAGAGTAAAGACCAGTAAAAAGAATAAGTAGGCTTTTTGCATCAACATTGATTTGGGATCAACTAAGTAAATATAGGATAATGGCGTTTCTCCTGGTAAAAATTGTTGTGAAAGCTAACTTTTTGTATGTAAACTTTTCTAGCTGTAACATTCATCGATGAATCGTGCATTTAATCGATAAATAATAAATTTTATAAGGAGGATTAAGCGGCTATTTTTTTAGGAAGTAAATCTATTTAATTATTAATTTTCTAGTCGCTACCCTATCTTTTTCAAATACTCGAAGTACGTATACACCCGCAACTAAATTAGAGACATTTAACTCCTTTCTTAGAATTGTTGTCTCAAGTCTTTGGGTGCCAAAAATATCAAAGATGAGTATTCTTTTCGGGGCATTCAATGCAGTTTGTATATATACTTTTCCATTGGAGACGGGATTTGGATATAGCTTAAAACCCTCTATTTCGCCACCAACGTTTTGCACTTCCTGGCCGTAACTAAAAGAGATAAAAAGAAAGAATAAAACAAAGTAGATTTGCTTCATAAACATTATTCAACAAAGTAATTATCACAAATATAGAAATTTTAGTTCTCCATTATACTCCATGAATTTGTTAAATCATTAATATTCGATAAAATACATCAATAAGTGCGGTTAAATTGGAATAGCTCTTTAAAAATTCTATTATTTGGGTCTTTGGTGTTATTTTAATGTTATCATCATTAAATCAACGTTAAGTAATTAAAGCATATTAGTATTATCTTTACTTTTGGTCTGAATGATCAAAGAATAAACCCATGAAAAAGCAGGACATTAAAATTCTATTGGTAGACGATGAACCAGATATTCTGGAGATTCTCAAATATAATCTATCTTCTCAGGGATATCAGGTTTTTACTGCTAAGAATGGAATTGAGGGTGTAGAAAAAGCAAAGAAAAAAACTCCCCATTTGATTATTTTGGATGTCATGATGCCCGAAATGGATGGGATCGAAGCTTGTGATATTATTCGAAATACAAAAGGATTGGAAAATACCTTAATTACCTTTTTAACCGCCAGAGGAGAGGATTATTCTCAGGTAGCAGGTTTTGACGCAGGTGCAGATGATTACATTACTAAACCGATAAAACCAAAACTATTGGTAAGTAAGATAAAGGCTTTGTTAAGGCGATTAAATGGAGAAAAGAACGAGGATGAAGATATACTGAAGGTCGGAAATATTGAAATTAACCGCGAAGAATACAAAATAATCAACAACGGCAAAGAGATTATTCTTCCAAGGAAAGAATTCGAGCTTTTGGCCTTACTAGCCTCAAAACCAGACAAGGTATTTAAACGTGAAGTTATATTGGATAAAGTCTGGGGTCAGGAAGTAGTTGTAGGAGGCAGAACAATTGATGTACATATTAGAAAACTACGCGAAAAAATTGGTGACAATCATTTTAAAACGGTTAAAGGTGTAGGCTATAAGTTTGTATTGTGATGTCTGCCAGGTTAAAAAAATCATATAAGTTTGCATTCCGTTCCTCACTCTTAATTACGATTATTCTTGCATTATCTTTAGGTCTTTTTCTGTTGTACCAAAAACAGTTAGAAGACACCTGGTTTGTATTACTGGTTTTTACAATAATGACTTTTGCAATATCTTTTAGTATAATTCAGGTCCGTGTCGAGAAATATATCTACCGTAGGATTAAGAAGATTTACGACGATGTTTCTTTGTTGGAAGCGTCTTCTTTTACTGCCGATCCTGTTACTACAGATATGAAAACTCTGACAGAGGATATAGAAAAATTTGCTAAGAACAAAAAAATTGAAATAGATACATTAAAAATCCGTGAGGAATACCGGAAGGACTTTTTAGGTAATATTTCACACGAACTTAAGACTCCATTGTTCACGGTACAAGGCTATATTCTTACACTTCTCGATGGTGCCCTGGCGGATAAAGCGGTTAGGAAAAAATATTTACAGCGGGCCCAAAAAGGTGTAGAGCGGCTTATCTATATTATCAAGGACCTTGATCTGATTACTAAATTAGAAGTTGGAGACCTCAATTTAGAATTAAGTGATTTTGATATAATTGAACTTATACACAATGTATTTGAAATGGTAGAGATGAAGGCGGGCAAAAAAAACATCTCGCTTACTTTTGACATGAATTATGAATCTCCCATCTATGTAAAGGCCGATAGGGATAAAATACAGCAGGTGTTGTCCAATTTGATAGTGAATTCTATAAAATATGGTCATCGTGATGGTACTACCGAAGTAAGTGTGGAAAACCTTATAAGGAATAAAGTGATTGTTAGAATCACTGATAATGGTGAAGGTATTCCAGTAGAACATATGCCCAGACTTTTTGAACGATTTTACAGGGTTGATAAAAGTGGAAGCAGAAAAGAAGGTGGTTCTGGCTTGGGCTTGTCCATTGTAAAACACATAATTGAGGCACATGGAGAAAAAATATATGTTGAAAGTGTAGTAGATGTAGGATCTGAATTTTCATTTACCTTAGAAAAGACTAAACATAAAGCTGACTAAATCTGCTCTCCAAAAGAATTCCTTAGTTTTGCTGAAACAACTAAATACCCTTTGCTTTGGGAAGTAAAAATAAACTCAAACGATTTGAACAAAACAAGACTTTTAGCCATGTTATTCAACCTGGCAGGGATGAATTAATGGAGGGTAAATTTCCTTTAAAAGGAAAATGGAAGAGTTTTTTTAATAATGACAATCCGATAGTTTTGGAACTGGGTTGTGGCAAAGGAGAATATACCATTGGCCTGGCGAAGCTGGATAGATCGAGGAATTTTATAGGTATTGATATTAAGGGAGCCAGGTTGTGGAGAGGTGCAAAAACTGCTGTGGATGAGAATTTAAGTAATGTAGCCTTTTTGAGAACTCAGATAGAACTATTAGAATTAATCTTTGCCGAAAATGAAGTAGATGAAATCTGGATTACATTTCCAGACCCACAGCTAAAGTATAAACGAACAAAACACAGGCTTACAAATAAGGCCTTTTTGGATAAATACAAGTTTATACTTAAAGATAAAGGTGTAATCAACTTAAAAACGGATAGTGAATTTATGCATGGGTACACTTTAGGGTTGTTACAAGGCTTGGATTGTGAAATTTTATATGCAAATCATGATATTTACAAGAACGAGGGGAGTCCAAAAGAAGTGATGGATATACAAACTTTCTATGAAAAGCAGTATCTTGAAAAAGGAAAACCAATAACATACATAAAGTTTACTGTCAATTAACCAATGACGCATTTAATCATACTTTTTTTCGTGACTTTTTCAGCTGCTTTTATGGCAACTGTTCCTCCGGGTTTACTAAATATGAATGCGGCCCAAACCAGTGTTAAAAAGGGAAAACTGAACGGAATTATGTTTAGTCTAGGGGTCGCTACCATGATCATGATGCAGGCGTACATTGCGGTTATGATTTCAAAATTTCTATTCCGACATCCTGAAATCATAGATTTACTTCTTAAAATCGCACTTGGTGTGTTTACTTTTTTTGCAGTATTTTTTTTTATTTCAGCTAAGCGCGAAAAAGCCAAAAAAATAAAAATTGTAAAGGTCAGTAAAAGGAATAGTTATTTTAAAGGAATGCTCCTCGCTACTCTTAATTTACTTACCATTCCTTACTATAGTGGGCTTAACGCCATGTGGAATGCATCTGGCTGGATTAAATTTGAAATTTGGGATATTCTAACGTTCATTATAGCAGCAGGTAGTGGAACTTTTACCGTACTGTATTTGTACACCGTATACTTTTATAAATTGGAAGCCAAAACAGATCGCTTTTCCAAAAATTCGAATTACATTCTTAGCGCATTAATGATGGTCTTATTGGTAATTACAATTTTCAGGATATTTTATAAATAATATGAATCCGGAAAACAAAAATTTCTTTCAAAAAGTTTATGAGGTATCTAGGCAAATTCCTTTTGGAAGGGTTACTTCTTATGGAGCAATTGCCAAGTATTTGGGAGCGGCCAGGAGTGCAAGGATGGTAGGCTGGGCCATGAATGGAGCAGGGTCAATTAAAGGTGTTCCCGCACATAGAGTTGTAAATAGAAAGGGTTTATTAACCGGGAAACATCACTTTGACGGTACTAACTTAATGCAACAATTGTTAGAAAATGAAGGCCTCGTAATAAAGGACAATCAAATTGTGAATTTTGACAAATACTTCTGGGATCCGGCAAAAGAATTGCCTTTGGAGATCTATTAGTTTTGTTTCTACTAAAATTTAGAATACTTCCTACGCCATATATGGCAATTTTATATTGATGTTGTCCTTTTCAATATCACAACTTTATAGTCTCACACTTATAACTTATCTTTGTTGTTTAGAATCATTTTACATAAAGTTATAAATACCATAGCCAATGAAGTTGGATAAGAAAGAAATACTAAAATCCCTTGAAACTATTACAGTTCCAGGTGAGGGAATGAATATGGTTGAAAGCGGCGCTGTTAATAATATTCAGGTTTTTGGTGATGAGGTTATAGTAGATATTACTATAAATAATCCAAGTCTCCAGGCAAGGAAGAAAACTGAAGTTGAAATTTTAACAGCAATTCACCGGAAGGTTTATGAAAAGGCAAAAATCACAGTAAATATTAAGGTTGATGCTCCGGTTAAGCCTGAGGTTAATGAAATTAAGGGAAAACAAATACCCGGATTACAAAATATAATCGCTGTAGCTTCCGGGAAAGGTGGCGTGGGAAAATCTACGATAACGGCTAATCTGGCGGTGACACTGGCTAAAATGGGATTTAAAGTTGGTTTGCTGGATTCAGATATCTACGGTCCTTCTATGCCCATTATGTTTGATGTAGCAGGTGAAAAGCCCTTAGCAACTAATATAAATGGAAATTCAAAAATGTTACCTATAGAAAACTATGGGGTAAAGCTTATATCTATAGGTTTTTTCATTCAACCAAATCAGGCAGTTATATGGAGAGGGCCCATGGCGTCTAAAGCTTTAAATCAGATGATCTTTGACGTGCAATGGGAAGAATTAGATTTTATGCTGGTCGATTTACCACCGGGTACAGGTGATATTCATTTAAGTATTATGCAAAGTATGCCGCTAACGGGAGCTGTAGTTGTAAGTACACCTCAGGAAGTAGCTTTGGCAGATGCGCGTAAAGGTGTAGCAATGTTTCAACAGGAAGCCATCAATGTACCTGTTTTAGGAATTGTTGAAAATATGGCTTACTTTACCCCGGAGGAGCTTCCAGACAACAAATATTATATCTTTGGAAAGAGCGGGGCAAGAAATCTGGCCTCTGATCTGAATGTTCCATTTTTGGGAGAAATACCTTTAATTCAAAGTATTCGTGAGGCTGGAGATATTGGAAGGCCAGCTGCTCTTCAAACGGCCACTCCGGTAGAAAAGGCATTTGAAGAACTTACCAAGAATGTTGTTCAGGAGGTTGTTTCACGAAACAAAAGTTTACCTCCTACTGAGGCAATTAAAATAACAACAATGGCCGGTTGTTCTGCATTTAAAAAGAAATGATCATGACACCTGAGGAACTCAAAAGTACTGTTGAAAAAGCCTTGGATGAAATTCGACCTTTTTTACAAAGTGACGGGGGAGATATTTCATTAGTATCTATTGATCTCGGTAAACTCGTTACAGTAAAACTGGAAGGAAATTGCATTGGTTGCAGCGTTAACCAAATGACGCTTAAGAGTGGGGTGGAAATGACAATTAAAAAACATGCTCCACAGATAGAAAAGGTTATCAATATTGATTAGAATATGCTCATCTTAGCATGTTACTATCATGATAGTTATATTCAGAACAGTCTACACAACTAAATTCTTGCCTGATAGGTAAATAAATTATAATATCTCCCTTCTTTTGCAATAAGTGATTCATGTGTACCTTGTTCAACAATTCTGCCGTTTTCAATTACTAAAATCTGATCAGCTTTTCTAATGGTACTCAATCGATGGGCAATTACAAAAGTTGTTCTTCCTTCTGTAAGGTGCGATAAACTTTTCTGAATCAAAGCTTCGCTTTCTGTGTCTAGATTTGATGTAGCTTCGTCTAAAATTAATATACGGGGATCGGCTAAAACCGCTCTGGCAATAGCTATTCGCTGTCTTTGACCCCCTGAAAGCTTTATGCCCCGCTCGCCAATTAGTGTGTCTAAACCATCTTCAAAACGGTCTGTAAATTCGTCAACATAGGCCGCTTTAACAGCTTCCTGTAGTAGTTCTTCCGAAGCATTGGGTCTGGGAAATAAAATATTCTCACGTATGGTTCCTTCAAACAAAAAATCGTCCTGCAGCACCACGCCCAGGTGTTTACGAAAACTGTTTAGGTCTACTTTTGACAGATCCTTGCCATCTACTGTTATTGTACCGCTCTGCTGGGTTAAAAAACTTGCGGCAAGCCCGGCAATGGTACTCTTACCAGACCCTGAACTTCCTACAAGCGCTACAACGGTACCTGCGTTTACCGAAAAACTAATGTCATGTAATACTTCTTTTTCTTCTTCATATGCGAATGAAACGGAGTCAAATATCATATCTCCCTTAATTCCGTTCAATGCCAAAGTGCGGACCTCTTCGTTAGATTCAGGTTGCATGTTCATTAATTCCTCTGTTCTGTCAAGCCCGGCCAGTGCTTCAGTAAGTTGACTACCAATATTGCTCATTTGCACTATTGGGGCAATCATCAATCCCAACAGGAAGGTAAACGTTAAAAACTCACCTATTGTGAGTTCATCAATCATAATTTTATATCCTCCCATACCCATTATACCTGTCGTAGCAAGCCCCAGGAGAAAAGTAGAAGAGCTAGTCATAAAGGCTGTTGCGGTAAGACTTTTTTTTACATTTTCAAACAAGCGCAGTACACCTTCTTCAAAAACGCCATGTTCCTGGGCTTCGGCGTTAAAACCTTTGATAACCCGAATTCCTCCTAGTGTTTCTGTAAGTCTGCCTGTAACTTCCGCATTAATTTTCCCCCGATTGCGGAAAATTGGTCGAATTATTTTAAAGGCCTTTAGTGCTATAACGGCGAAAATAGCCAGGGGGACTAATGCGAACAAGGTCATGCTGGGGCTTATATTCAGAAGAAGAATCAATGAAACCACTGCAGTAATAGTTCCTCCTACCAACTGCACCAACCCTGTCCCAATTAGATTTCGTACGCCTTCCACATCAGTCATTATTCTGGATACTAGTTCACCTGATTTTGTATTATCAAAAAATCGAATTGGTAAAGACAAAATTTTCTTTTGTACCTGAGCCCGTAATTCAGAGATCATATATTGGGCCTGAACACTGAGTATTTTGGTTAACAGAAACGAAGTTACAGCCTGCACTAATATTGCAAATATGACTACCCCTAAGAGAATCTTAAGGAATTCCAGATCTTTATTGGGAATAATGTCATCCATTAAATATTTAAGTGACAATGGAGCAACAAAACTGGCGGCCTTGCTAACTATAATAAGGGCCAAACCTATAAAAACCAGATTCCTTCTTGGCCAAATGATGGTTTTGAAGGCTTTTAGAATACTTACTCTTTTATCGGACATTGGAGATTTAGCCATATTTTATTACGAAAGGGTGCAATTTACAGTAAAATTGCCATCCATTGGCCAAATCGATTAGACCTGGTCATATTTTAAGGAAGTATTAGCATATAAGTTTTAATACTTTTAATTTCACAAATACTTAAATTAAATTATGGAATCAAAAGATAGCAACGGAAATATTCTTGAAGATGGAGATAATGTACATGTTATCAAGGATTTGAAGATTAAGGGGATGTCTAAAACCCTTAAACGAGGTAACATCATAAAGAATATAAGGCTAACAAACGATCCACAAGCAGTGGAATGTAGAATAGGTAAAAGTCAAATTGTACTTAAAACCCAGTTTTTGAAAAAAGCTTGAATGTGCTTTTATTTTCTCTAAAATAATACAGAAAATGTCTTTGAAATTTCCTCTGATTAAATATGCTTTAATTCTATTCCTGGTACTTAACAATTCTTGTAAAACTATAAATGGGCATTCATGCCATTGAACTGCTAAGGAATAAAAGCGGGTATACCATAGATAGCCTTATTTCCCTGGCTTATGATTCATACCTGCCTGTGTTTAAATGGTGATGTCAGGCAGGCATTTGATGATAATAAACCAAGTATTCCAATTGGTTTCTCATCTGGTTGCTGGGGTTCATTAGCTGCCTATGGGGCCAGTTATAACAATAACACAAAAAAAATATATGGTACCAGGAGGAATAGTTTTGTGGCGGTAGTAGAATTTGGTCTAAAAATCAGAGCTAAAACCATTTTGGCCGGGGGACAAAGCGGTAATCCCAAATCACTACATTTTGATGATCAGGCAATTCCTTACGCAAAGGTGAAGTTTAAAGAAGCGGCATATTATAAAGAAGACGTACTTAAAAGAGCAAGGATTTCATATTAGCCAGGGATGAGATAAGGACCAGAATTTTATTGCTTGACAACAATTAAAGACGCTTTAGAGCCTGTTGAAAGTAACCATTGATTAGAATGAATCAATGCCCCTTTATCATCATAAACATTTACCTGAGCTGTATTCGGCCCAGAAGTGCCCTGGTTTAAAGCTTCAAAGTCTAATCGGTTAAAGCCTTTTTCCAGGTCTATATTTATCCCTTTAAAACCTCCAGTAAGAAGGATATTGTGCGCAGCAACTTCACCATTTACATAGACTCTTACGCGATCACCATCAACATATTCATGATCACGACAAACTATCCCCACAAAATTACCACCAGTTTTAACATCACCCAAATACATATTGCCAAAGTGCTTTTTGGATTTGGTATTCTGACGTTCACCAACTTTAGTTTCCAATTTTAAATCAAAGCCTGCTTGTTTCAATTCCTTTTCAGGAAGCATTTTTACATTCCTCGAATTTTTGGTTTCTTTAATACTTGCATTGGGGTTATAATCCAGCAATGATGGCATTTTCAGGGCTGTTCCACTATTGGGATTACTCTTTAAATCCAAATTATTATCAGCCTCTATTTTTAAAGGCTGGGTTTTTGGAAAATCAGTTTGAGCCTTCACGCAAATAACTGATAAAAGAAATAATGTTAGTAAATATTGGTGTTTCATAACCTTAATTCTACAGGGTAAATTTAGCAAATACCTTGCCATAGGGGCTTAATTTGCTGTTAAAATCGATGAAATGAAGATTTTGGCACGGCGGGAATCATCAATTGAACTGCTATATATGCTAATTATCTTTAGGGGTTTTCCAATATTGTGGTGGCGTAATTTCTGAGCGTTGATTCCAATAATCGGGTGAAACTTTGTGTCCGTCAAATGTCTTGAGTTTACGTTGATATATCCAAATAGTAGGATTGAATACCATATCGGTTACTCCTATAGTATACAATTGTGGAACTTCTTCCGAAATGCGTTTTTCCTCCTGAATAAGGACCTCAAACCCGTTATGTTCTAATAGTTTTTTTAAAAATTCTACTCGATCTGCAGTTACTTTCTTTTCAACAAAAGTTACCCTCGTTTCATCAATACTACCGAATAAATGTTTACCTCCTAAACTCATAACCATTAATTAAAAGCACTACTTAGTTCATAAATATAATCGTATAAAGGACTGTATATTCCAAGTAACAAAATACCGAGGACAGTAATTACCAGCCCAATTCTCATATAAATTTTATTTCTGAAAAAGGGAATTGGATTATCACCTTTACGTAAAAACATTGCCCTTACCACCAACAAATAGTAATACAAGGAAATAGTTACATTCACTACTGCTAAAAATACAAGGAAGTAGAACCCTTTACTAGCTGCTGCTGTAAATAGGAAGAACTTCCCAAAAAACCCTGCTACCGGAGGGATACCAGCCAATGAAAAAAGTGCCAGCATGAGTACCAAGCTCAGATTTGGATTAGTTCTGTATAATCCTTCGTAATCTTTTATTTTCTCTTTACCCGTATGCAAAGAAATGGCCTGTACAACGCCAAATGCTGCTAAATTTGAGAAAATATAAACTAGTACAAAGTAAACCACTGTGGCTGTGCCCAATTGAGATCCACCTATTAATCCAAGTAAAATAAACCCGGCCTGGGCTATAGATGAAAATGCCAAAAAGCGCTTCATATTTTGTTGCCGTAAGGCAAATAAATTTCCAATGAACATTGTGGCGATGGCAATTACATAAATTATGTTTTCCCAAAAATGAACCAATGACTGCAAAACTGTAAATAATAATATCATTAAAATGAAAACGGCTGCACCTTTTGATATTACAGATAAATAAGAGGCAACACTAATAGGGGCTCCTTCATAAACATCGGCAGTCCAAAAATGAAATGGTACGAGAGAAATCTTGAAGCTAATTCCAGCAAACAACAATACAACACCCAGAAGGGTTAGGTTTGCTGAAGTGAGCATCTGGGCAACTTCACTTAAATAGATAGAGCCCGTGGTAGCGTAGAGCATTGAAATACCGAATAACGTAATTCCGGAAGCAAAAGCGGACGAAAGTATTAGTTTAATCCCTGATTCACTTGAAATCCTTTTCGTTGTTTCATAAGCGGCAAGAGCAGCTATCGGAAGTGTGGATAGCTCAAGCCCAAGATAGAACATTAAAAAATCACCTGCAGATATCATAAAATAAATTCCCAGCAACGAGGAGAACAATAAGATAAAGAATTCAGAACCCTTATTTTGATTCATTATTTTTTCCTTTATCCAGTCTGCAGACTGCAGCAACAGGATAAGGACTCCGATGTTCAATACGTTTTTGAAAAAATGAATCAGGTGGTTGGTGCGAAACATTCCTCCAAATAAATTACTTTCATCAATCTCAAAAAATCCGACAATTGTGTGTATACCAAACAAAAATATGGCAAGGTGCACAATGCTTACTTTTCTGTTTTGAGGGATAAAAATCTCGGCTATAACCAGGACCAGAATAATTGCCAACAAAGCAATTTCTTGTCTCATTAATAAAAGGCTGCTAAAATTCATTTTTGGTTATTTAATTTACAGGTTATAAAACTCCTTTTAAAAACGGATCCAGACTTTTAAGGATCATTTCGCTTAACCATAGTGGTGCAACGCCAATGGCTATTATTGGTAATAGGAGTAATAAAATACCTAGTTTTTCATACCATCGTACTCTTTCAAGATTTAAGTATGCTTCATTTTTTACAGGGCCCATTAACATGATACCCACGACGCGTAATATATATACAGCGGTCACTACAATAGCAGAGACAGCTACCACAGTAGCAATTCTATAAAAGATATCGTCCTTTTCAAAGGCTCCTACGAAGATGTTCATTTCAGCGACAAAACCACTAAAGCCAGGCAATCCCAATGAGGCTAAACCTGCAACAACATAAACCGCCGATATAAAAGGAATTACCTTTAATAGTCCTCCTAATTTGGTAACATCACGAGTATGCGTTCTTCCGTAAATCATCCCTATTAAAGCAAAGAAAAGTGCTGTCATAAAACCATGGGAGAGTGATTGCAGAATTGCACCATTCCAGGCCGTTTTATTCAACATAAGCAATGCAAATAGTACCAGTCCTAAATGGCTCACGGAGGAATACGCATTAATGTACTTTAAATCTGTCTGTTTAATAGCTGCAAATGCTCCATAAATGACACCAAAGGCAGACAAAATAATAAAGAACCATGACCAGTGCAATGCTCCCTCTGGCAACAAGTAGATAGCTACCCTAAATACACCATATCCGCCAAGTTTCATAAGGACACCCGCGTGTAACATAGAGACCGCAGTAGGCGCCGATGCATGACCGTCAGGAGACCAGGTATGGAACGGAAATAAGGCTCCAATTACGGCAAATCCGATAAAAGTAATCGGGAAGAATAATCTTTGTGCTTCTACAGGAATGTTCACTTTGGCTATTTCCAGGATATTAAAGGTTAATGCCCCTCCGTCTGCATTTGAGTTAAAATAAATGCCCAATATCCCAACCAGAAGTACAGCAGATGCACCCATAAGCATGAGCGTTAGTTTCATTGCAGAAAATTCCCTTGGGCCGGTACCCCATATGCCTATTAGTAAATACATAGGGATAACCGCAATCTCAAAGAATACAAACATTGTAAAGAGGTCAATGGAAATAAAGAAGCCATAAACACCAATGGAAAGCACGAGTAGTGATATAAAAAACTCCTTGGGTAAGTCTTCCATTTTCCAGGAAATAAAGACTCCGGCCAATACTACAATCGCTGTCAATAACAAAAGAGCCACGGAAATCCCATCGACCCCTATATTATAATGAATATTGAAGTTCTTGAACCAAATCACATCTTTTGTAAAAACCATAATGGCTTCATTTATCTCCCTCTCTTTGATATAAGAAAACAATAAGTTAATCGCCATTCCCAGTTGAACCAGACTTCCTGCCAAAGCAACTATTCTGGCCTGTTTTAGATTTTTTGTAAAAATCAAAACCAAAACAGTCAATGCAGGCATTACAATGAAAAGGGATAAAATATCCATATTATTAATTTAATTTGTCCATATATAAATGAATATTATAGCAATTACGACAGCTCCTGCAATAAATGCAAAAGCATAATCCTGGACCTTACCAGACTGCAGACCTTTAATATTCTCAGATGTATTAACAGTTTGATTTCCAATTCCAACCATTGTCCCGTCCACATATTTTTTGTCAAATCTTGCCGCGGACCTTGCAATAATATTGAACAGTATTTTTTTGGTGACAAACAGATAGAGTTCATCAAAATAGAACTTATGAAAAGCCCATGTAAATAGTACTCCTAAACGATTTGCAAATTTATCTGCCATTTTATTTTCTTTTTTATAAAATAGCCAGGAAAGACCAATTCCAATGAGTCCCGCAAATACTGCAATGGCAGCTAACGGATAATTCATATGAGTTTCAAATCCAGCTTGATCTGCACTTATAAACTCACTAAATGGAATAAACCCACCAACTATACTTAAAAAAGCTAATATTAAAAGTGGAGTAGTCATGGACCATGGAGATTCGTGTGGTTTATTTTTATAAGCACCTTCTTTTCCCCAAAATATTCCAAAATAGATTCTAAATATGTAAAATGCTGTAAGACCGGCAACGAATAATCCAATTATATATAAGAACTTATTGTGTTCAAAAGCTGCTACAAGAATTTCATCTTTGCTCCAAAACCCGGCTAAAGGAGGTACCCCAGCAATGGCCAGGGCCGCTATTAAAAATGTAATATTTGTAATTGGCATGTATTTTCGCAATCCCCCCATGTCTTTAAGGAAATTACTATGGATAGCATGAATCACAGAACCAGCACACAAAAACAGCAATGCTTTGAACATGGCATGGGTAAACAAGTGGAACATAGATGCCATGTAGCCCAAACCTTCATGGCCTTCGTATCCTGAAACTCCCAGAGCCAGCATCATATAGCCCAATTGTGACATGGTTGAAAATGCCAGGACCCGTTTAATATCTGTTTGCGTGATTGCAATTACAGCCGCAAAAAGCGCGGTAAAAGCTCCCACAAAGGCCACAATATTTAATGCAAAGCCCTCTTCAATAAAATAGTACATAGGGAATAAACGAGCTACCAGATAAACACCCGCAACTACCATGGTAGCCGCGTGGATTAATGCAGAAACCGGGGTTGGTCCTTCCATGGCATCCGGCAACCAGATATGCAATGGAAACATGGCCGATTTTCCGGCTCCTCCAATAAAGATCAAAATCAGCGCCCAGGTAAGTGCAGATAGTCCCATGAACGAAGTGGATGCCCAATTTAAGATACTGGCTCCTTCAGGATTGTTCAAAGTTTCAAAATCAAATGTCCCTGTATAGTAGCCAATAATCAAGATTCCAATGAGAAAGCCCAGATCTGCAAAGCGAGTAACAATAAAAGCCTTTTTAGCTGCGGCAACGGCTGATTCCTTGGTATAATAATAACCTATTAATAAATAAGAGGATACGCCAACCAATTCCCAGAAAATATAGATTTGGAATAGATTGGTTGCTAAAACCAAGCCATACATGGAAAATGTGAACAAGGATAGAAAGGCAAAGTATTTGGTGTAACCCGGATCGCCCTTCATATATCCTCTGCTATAAATATGAACCATTAAGGATATTACAGAAACTACAATCAGCATCATTACAGAAATAGGATCTACCAGAATTCCCATATCAATATGAAGGCTATCTGTAAAGTTCATCCAAACTGTTTTTTCTACAATAGTTTGAAAGACCCCGTCTGTTTTTCCGATTATAAAAAAGTAATTATAGGCTGAATAAAATGCCAGGGAGGTAGAGATAAGTAAACCTAAAACTCCTACATATCCGGAAACCGCTGGTTTAATTTTGTTATAAAAAAGCCCGAGGATCAAAAATACCGCCAGAGGTATTAGTGGAATTAAGATGATGTGATTCAGATTCATACTCGGTTGTATTAGTATTTCATAGTTTCAATGTCCTTGACTTCCACTGAGCTAATTTGCCTGTACAGATTAATGATAATAGAGACGGCAAGAGCTGTTTCCGCGGCTGCTACGGCGATAATAAAAATTGAAAAATAAACGCCCTGAAGGACTTCAGGAAACAAATATTTATTGATGATCACGAAGTTTACTACTGAGGCATTCAAAATTAATTCAACGGATATTAAAATGGAGATCAGATTGGTTCTTGTGATAAAGCCATATACCCCTATAAAAAATAGGATTGAAGTTACCGTAAGAATTTCATATATGCTTATTCCTGGTATCATTGTGGTTGATTATTTTTCTCGGTTAATTTTTTCCCTTTGGCAATTACTATGGCTCCTATCATTGCTGCCAATAAGAGCACGCTAATTACCTCGAACGGCAATATAAATCCGCCGGCCTCATAGCTTAGTAGTCCGGTGCCAATATCGGCAGTGGTGGTGGTTAAAGCCATATTGATCACATTAAAATCATAGGAGTAAATAGCTGTTAAAAAAACGCCCAACCCAATTAAACACGCAATAGCTGTAACTATTTTTTTAGTTGCTTTGGCCATTTCCAATTCCATTTCAATATGATGTACGAGTAATACTGAAAATATAATGAGTACAACAATTCCACCTGCATAGACTGTGAGTTGAATTGCAGCAAGAAAGTTATAATCTATTAAAAAGAAAATCCCCGCGATACTTACGAGAACAAACGAAAGGTAAATCACAGAACGAAGCATTTTTCTACTCGTTACTGAAGCTATGCCAAATGCAATAATTACTGCTGCCAGGCAATAAAAAATAATTCTCTCCATACTTAATCTTCTACACCGGCTTGTAACTCGGAACCCGGTTCGTTTAAAACTCTTGTAAGTGCAGTTCGGTCATATACGGAATTCTCAAAATTTTGACCCCATTTAATTGCATCTGTAGGGCAGACATCTATACAGAGTCCGCACATGGTACACATACTTAAATGATATACAAACTGATCTATTTTTTTCTTCTTTTTACCAGTATTTTCATCAATACCTCTGTCCCATATGATTTCAATAGTTCCATTTGGACAGGCTATTTCACATTTTTGACAACCTGTACATCGATGCTCATTATCTTCATTATGGGGCATAATGACCTCACCGCGAAAACGATCAAACATCTTAAGAGTTTCTCTGTTATCGGGATATTGCTGAGTAATGGCACCCTTCCTGGATGTCACAAAATACTTCCCGGTAACACTCATACCAGTAAGCAAGGTTTTTATGCCTCTATAGATATCTGAAAAGTAACTCATAATCTTAAAAACTTATAGTTAAATTGAGCCATACCAATAAGGCCATTATTACGATATTTGCCAGGTTTAAGGGCAATAGATACTTCCATTCCAATGTAAGGAGTTGATCTATTCTTAACCTGGGGAACGTCCACCGAAACCACATCATTAGGAAAACCAGGATAAGAGCTTTAAGTAAAAACCAAAATACTCCCAACATAGGAATAGATTCTGTTATACCAAAAGGAGACAACCAGGCACCAAAAAATACAGTAGTAGCAATGGCAGCAATAATAAACATATTAATGAATTCGGCTAAAAAGAAATATGCAAATTTCATTCCTGAGTATTCCGTATGAAATCCGGCCCCCAATTCTGATTCGGCTTCAACCATATCAAAAGGTGCCCTGTTGGTTTCAGCAGTACCAGCAATCATGTATATCATAAAGGCTATAATTGCA
>Ga0265306_10000092_pt1 | contig 33041 bp, 26 predicted proteins | sample Helome_3_FD_192493 | JGI IMG/M metagenome (GOLD analysis project Ga0265306, IMG submission 192493) | Marine sediment microbial communities from subtidal zone of North Sea - Hel_20160420 (Illumina Assembly) | ecosystem: Environmental > Aquatic > Marine > Subtidal zone > Sediment ... | reverse complement strand
CATCGTACAGGTTCAGTTCAGGATGAATGTAAATCAATTCGAGATTGGCACGGAAGTAGGCGTCCACGGTTCCCACATCGCGCCAGTAGCTCTGTGCCCGGGTTTTTACATCGTGGAACGGATAGGCGTAGACGCGACATTTTTCAATGCATTTGGGGATGATGTTCTTGCCAAAGTCGTGTTCAGACTCAGGGTCAATGGCATCCTCTTGCAGTATTTCGAGCAAAAACTCGCGATTGAAAACGTAAATACCCATCGAGGCCATCGCCGCCTCCGGGTTACCCGGAACGGATTGCGGACTAACCGGTTTTTCCTCGAATTCCAGGATCTTGTTTTCCCCGTCAATGGTCATCACGCCGAAACTTGTGGCCTCGTGCAGGGGAACCTGGATGACCCCGACCGTGATGTCTGCCTTGTTTTCCGTATGGGAGGCAATCATCGGGCCGTAATCCATTTTGTAAATATGGTCTCCAGCCAGTATCAGGACCTGGTCGGGACTGTGCTCACGAATCAAATCGAGGTTCTGGTAAATGGAATCCGCTGTACCCTTGTACCAGCTTAGGTCAACCTGTTGCTGGGCCGGTACGATCTGGATAAATTCGCCGAACTCACCCCGTAAATAGCCCCAGCCGCGCTGGATGTGCTGGATCAGGGAATGCGCCTTGTACTGGCTCAGGATAAAAATCTGCCTGATGCCGGAATTGACACAATTCGACAGGGGAAAGTCGATGATACGGAATTTCCCGCCGAAGGGCGTTGCCGGCTTGGCTCTGATCGCGGTCAGGTCTTCCAGCCGCGCACCGCGTCCTCCAGCCATGATCATGGCCATTGTGCTTCTCGTCAGGCGACTGACAAAACGTCCCGATTTTTTCGGATTCATGATTTTCCCAATTCTGTATGTGCTACATTCATCATACGTATTTGCACGTGACAAATCAGTGAAAAAAGGCAAAAAAGTTTGTGATTAAGTCAACTATTCCCGAATTTACCGTCAAAGCAGATAGCGATGCGGTCAGGCACCTGGCGGAAGGCAGACACGGTGATCCATTCTCCATCCTTGGAAGGCACAAGTGGAAAGACCAGGAAGTGTTTCGCTGTTTCCTGCCACGAACCAGCAACGCCTGGCTTGAAAAGGAATCCCGGCCGATGGTCCGCCTGCCGGGCAGTGACCTGTTTGAGTGCATCACTGAGCCCGAAGCAGTCGCTTCCCATTACCGGATACTTCGTGAAACCGAATCGGGTGACCGGGTCGATTTTATTGATCCCTACAGTTTCTGGCCGCAGTTGCAGGCTGCGGAAATGGACGCATTCCATCAGGGCCATCATCGCTATGCTCAGCGCATGCTGGGGGCGCGGCCGCATCGTATCGATACGGTTGATGGGACGCTGTTTACGGTTTGGGCTCCCAATGCGGGCCGGGTCAGCGTGATTGGCGACTTCAATGACTGGGATGGCCGCTGCCACCCCATGCGCCTGCATGCGCAGCAGGGGATCTGGGAGTTGTTCATACCCGGAATCACCCACGGATGCTATCGCTTTGAGATCAGGAATGCTCAAACGGGCGATTTGTATATCAAAACCGATCCCTTCGCCCGGGCCTGTGAATTTCGTCCGGGTACCGCCAGCCTGGTCACCGGCCCGGCGCAACACAGCTGGGGCGATGGGGATTGGGAGCAGGCCAAAAGTGCCGGCGGCTGGCATGCCCGGCCGATGTCCGTGTACGAGGTTCACCTGGGTTCGTGGCGGCGCAACGAGGACGGTACCTTCATGGGTTACCGACGGGCTGCCGAGGAATTGTGTTCCTACGTCCAGCATCTCGGGTTCACCCACATTGAACTGATGCCTATCATGGAACATCCACTGGACGAATCCTGGGGATACCAGACAACCGGGTATTTCGCACCGACCAGCCGGTTCGGGTCGCCCGATGACTTCCGGGCCTTTGTGGATCATTTTCATCAAAACGGTATCGGTGTTCTGCTGGACTGGGTTCCTGCCCACTTCCCGCGCGATGACCATGCCCTGGCCGCATTCGATGGCCAGGCCCTGTACGAATATCACGAACCGCTCAAGGCGGGCCATCCGGACTGGGGAACCCTGGTTTTTAACTACGAGCGCAACGAGGTTCGCAGTTTCCTGATCTCCAACGCCATATACTGGATGAATGAGTTTCACCTCGATGGCTTGAGAGTCGATGCGGTGGCGTCGATGCTGTATCTGAATTTTTCCCGTGAAGAAGGGCAGTGGCTGCCCAACCAGTATGGCGGCAACACCAACCTCGAAGCGGTCGATTTCATACGGCAGTTAAACGAAGCCGTAGGTCATGAATGTCCCGGTTGCGTGATGATCGCGGAAGAATCCACTGCCTGGCCGGGGGTGACCCGGGACACCACGGCCGGCGGGCTTGGCTTTGGTTTGAAATGGAATATGGGGTGGATGCACGACACGCTGGACTATTTTGCAAAGGAGCCGGTGCATCGCAAATTCCACCAGGAAATGCTGACGTTCGGACCGCTCTATGCTTTCCACGAAAATTTCATGCTACCGCTGTCACACGATGAGGTCGTGCACCTGAAAAACTCCCTGTTCGGGAAAATGCCGGGCGATGACTGGCAGCGGTTTGCCAACCTGCGGTTGTTGTACACCTACCAGTGGACTTATCCGGGCAAGCAGTTGCTGTTCATGGGCGGCGAATTCGCCCAGATGGGGGAATGGAATTCAGGCACCTCGCTGTCGTGGGAACGCAGCAACGAACCTCTGCCCTCCGGCGTGGGCAACATGCTGGCAGATCTGAACCGGCTGCAGCGCGAACACACCGCACTTTCCGAGTGGGACCACGATGCGCGCGGATTCGAATGGCTCAGTGGAGATGACAAGGACCAGTCTGTTATTTCCTTTCTGCGCCGAAGCCAACACGAAGCACTGGTAATAGTGCTCAACTTCACGCCCGTTGCGCGGGACGGATACCGTATACCGGTTGCCGCTCCCGGCGTTTATCGCGAGATATTCAATTCCGACTCACCCCGGTATGGCGGCTCAGGTGTTGAGAACGGGGGCGACCTGCACAGCGAAGACGTTCCCTTTCAGAGCCGGGAACACAGCCTGCAATTTACCCTGCCGCCAATGGGCGGAGTAGTGATGCGCTATCAGTCCTGATCGTGCAACGCCGGCGTTGAACGCCAGATCTCACGGTCGTACGAACGGATCGTCCGGTCGGATGAGAAGAATCCGACATTGGCCGTGTTCATGACTGCTGAACGGAACCAGCGCTTCTGATCCCGATAGGCTGCACCCACGTCGCGCTGGCTGGCGAGGTAATCACCGAAGTCGGCTGCGATCATGAAGTAGTCGCTGTTGTAGAGGTTATCCAGCAAGGGTTTATAGCGATTCTTGTCATCCGGGGAGAATACGCCGTTGCCGATATCTATCAACGCCGCTTCCAGCCGGGGGCTTTCCTCGATGATATGCATCGGCTGATAACCCTCGGCCCGGCGTTGCTTAACCTGTTCTGCAGTCAGGCCGAAGATGAATATATTGTCTTCGCCCACATGTTGCATGATCTCGACATTGGCGCCATCCAGCGTTCCAATGGTCAAGGCTCCGTTCAGCGCAAGTTTCATGTTGCCGGTGCCGGAAGCTTCCATCCCGGCAGTAGATATCTGCTCTGACAGGTCCGCTCCGGGAATGATGATTTCAGCCCGTGTAACGTTGTAATCCGGAACGTAAATTACCTTCAGCCGATCTCCGATGACGGGGTCGTTATTGACCTTCTGGGCAATGTCATTAATCAGCTTGATGATGAGCTTGGCGGTGTAGTAACTCGGTGCGGCCTTGCCACTGAAGATTTTCACCAGCGGCAGCCAGTCCGCGTCCGGATTGGCCATGATGGCCTGGTAACGCACAACGATTTGAAGCGCATTCAGTAGTTGGCGCTTGTACTCATGTATCCGCTTGATCTGGACATCGAACATCGCGTCGGTATTGACGGTCATGCCGGTTGCCTCCTGAATCCTGGCGGCCAGCCGTTCCTTGTTTTTCCTCTTGGTCAGGGCGAATGCATCCAGGAACGCGCTGTCATCAGCGAAAGCGTTAAGCAGCCCAAGCTGGTCCAGGTCGCCGACCCAGTCTTCGCCGATTGCGGCAGTAATCAGTCCGGATAATTCAGGGTTGCAGTTGTACAGCCAGCGGCGTGGCGTGATGCCGTTGGTCATGTTCACGATGCGGTCCGGGTAGACCCGGTCCAGCTCGCGAAACACGGTCTGTGACATCAGGTCCGTGTGCAACGCTGAAACCCCATTCACCTTGTGGCTGCCGATAAAAGCCAGGTTGCCCATGCGCACCGAGCCGCCGTTGCCATCGTGGTAGTCGATCGCGCACACAGCCTCAGGCTTTACACCGGATTCGCCCGTGTTGATCTCCTGGATGCAGAATTTGTCAATTCGTTCAATGATCTGCAGGTGGCGAGGCAAGACGGCGCGGAACATATCGAGTGGCCAGCGCTCCAGCGCCTCCGGTAGCAGGGTGTGGTTGGTATAGGATATGCAGCCACGGGCAATCCTGAATGCTTCTTTCATTTTCAGGCCATGCAGGTCCACCAGCAGGCGCATCAATTCCGGCACTGCAATCGCGGGGTGGGTATCGTTCAGCTGTATTGCAGCATGGTCGGGCAGGGCATGCAGGTTGTCGTGTGTACTGAGGAATCTGCGCAACAGGTCCTGCAGGGAAGCCGAGGTGAAGAAATATTCCTGCTTCAGCCGCAGTTCTCTTCCCTGTGGCGTGGAGTCATCCGGGTACAACACCCGCGACAGCGTTTCGGCCAGAACTTCATGCTGTGCGGCTTCAATGTAGTTGCCTTCGTTAAACTGGGACAGGTCAAACATCTGTGCAGGCTTGGCAGACCAGAGCCGCAGCGTATTGATGTGCTGCGCTTTCCACCCGGCTATGGCCATATCGTTGCCGATGGCGACGATCTGTTCCTTGGGTATCCAGCACTGGCCGTTCGGGGCATGGGCTTTCGCCGTGCCCCCGAAAGGAATGAGATAGCGCGCTTCGGAGCGGTTCAGTTCCCATGGGTTGCCACCCTGGATCAGCCACTCCTCCGCCTCTTCGATTTGCCAGCCCTCAGCGATATGCTGGCGGAACAGCCCATGTTCGTAACGGATTCCATAGCCATAGGCCGCGATGCCGAGGGTGGACATGGAGTCCATGAAACACGCTGCCAGCCGCCCCAGGCCGCCGTTGCCCAGCGCCGCATCCGGTTCTTCGTTCAGAATTTCATCGAGGTCAATATTGAGGTCTTCCAGTGCAGCCCTGCACAGGTCGACCATGCCCAGGTTGAGCATGGTGTCGTTGAGCAAACGGCCTATCAGGAACTCCATGGAGAGGTAGTAGACCCTTTTTACATCGGTTTCATAAACCCGCTTGGTGGTGGCCATCCAGCGATCCATCAGGCGCTGTCTGACGGCGAGAGTCACGGCGACCAGCCAGTCGTGGGGTACGGCAAAATCCGTATCTTTGCCGACCGAATAGACAAGCCGTTTCAAAATGCTTCTTTTGAGGTCTTCTTTTTCGAGAATGGCTACCATTTATTAGTCTTGTCCTATCACGCCTTTGAGTACGATGTCCGTGTAGCTGACCAGGCCGATGATTTTGCCTTTTTTGAGCACTGGCGCACGGGACAGGCCAAAGCGGTCGAACAGCTTGGTGCAGTAGCGTACATCCATCTGGGGGTCAACGCCGATAACCGGCTTGGACATTATTTCATACATATTGATGCGTTGTGGCGAAAGGTCAGGCGCCAACACGCGTTTTGCGATATCGCGGAACATGACAACGCCGTACTCGTCGTCATCATGGCGTTTGTCCACGATAATGGTCCGGGTTTCGGGATATTTCATGTTTTGCAGGGCCTCGGTGACGGTGGTCATGCCGTCGACGATGTCTACGTCGCTCTTCATTACTTCTGCTACCCGGACGATGGGTTTCAGCGGTTTCATATCCTGTCCTCCACGGTTTCGGTCAGTGCACTAATCTGATGCCTGACACCGATTGCGTCTTCCACATCGACCTGGAAAGCAATTCCGGTGCCGGAAGTCTCGTCGAATTTGCCCACTTCTGCAATCTTTTCCAGGACGTGCCGGCTCAGGTGCTCCTCAACCAGCATCAGCAGCACGTCCACCTGGTTTCCAACACTCAACCCCAGGAAGGTCTTGGTCGGACTGAGACCTTCTCCTCGCGCCTGGTTCAAAACCGTTGCTCCGGTTGCTCCCTCTTCACGAGCGGCAGCGAGTATTTCGCTGGTGTGGTGGTCTTCAACCATTACTACAATTAGTTTGAAATGCATGGGTCTTCCTCTTTCGTTCCTAAGTTTATTTTCCAGAAATTGAATTTGAATTTGAACGTTGGTATCTGCGCGATAGCCATTCACTGATTTGCGCATATGCCATTACCGCAATCATTGGAAAAAGGCTGGCGAATGCGATAAGACCGAAACCATCCAGCAGGGCGCTACGACCCGGTATGGTCTCGGCCAGGCCAAGGCCCAGCGCCGCAACCAACGGCACGGTTACGGTCGATGTGGTCACCCCGCCGGAATCGTAGGCCAGTGGAATGATGGATCGGGGCGCGAACAGGGTTTGAATGATGACGATCACGTAGCCGCTGATGATGTACCAGTGCAATGGTGTACCTGTGACGATTCTGAAGGTGCCAAGAGCCACACCAAAAGCCACGCCGACTGCCACGGCAAAACGCAGTCCGTTGACAGTGATGGTGCCACCGGACACCTGGTTTGCCTTGATCGCGACGGCGATCAGGGCGGGTTCAGCCACGGTTGTTGCGAAACCGATGGCCGCGGCAAAAATGTAAACCCAGAAATAATCGGACCAGACGAACTGGACGATCGCTTCGGCGCCTTCGCCTACCACAAACGACGGCGCGGTCAGTTGCGCTGCCATCAGGCGACCCAATGGGAACAGGGCCAGTTCCAGTCCCTCCAGGAACAGGGCCAGCCCAATGAGCACGAACACCAGGCCTACAAAAACCCGTGCCGGATTGTGAATGGGACGGCGCAGGATCAAAACCTGGAAACCGATCAGGATGACTGCAATCGGCAGGACATCCCTGACCAGGCCCAGGGTGGTTGCACCAAAATGAAGGATTGCTTCCATCGCCCCGCCGCTCAGAAAAACATGCCGTAAGCCATGACAAAAATCATGGGTGTGAGTGAAGCAAACGCGATCAGGCCAAAGCCATCAATCATCGCGTCGCGTCCCTGGATACTGTTCGCCAGGCCGATGCCGAGGGCCGCGACCAGGGGCACGGTGACTGTCGAAGTAGTCACTCCGCCCGAGTCATAGGCAATACCGATGATTTCTTTCGGGGCGAATATCGTCATGATCACAACACCGATATAGCCACCGATGATCAGGTACTGCACAGGCCAGCCTTTCAATATCCGGATCACACCAATCAACAAGGCCAGCCCCACAGCCAGCGCCACCACCAGTCGCAGACCGGTAGCATAGTTGCTTCGCGCCTCGTCCGAGTCCGCAATAACGCCGCCGCCTGCAGCGATGGAGGCAGCCTCATCCGCGATGGCAATCAACGCCGGTTCAGCAACGGTTGTGCCAAACCCAAGTGTGAAGGCGAACAGCAACAGCAGCCAGAGGTTACCTTTGCGGACAAAGCTGTAGGCCATGTCTTCGCCTAATGGAAACAGGGCCATCTGCAGGCCCTGAACGAACAGGCTCAGTCCCAGAAGTACCATGAACCCGCCCGCCAGGATTTGGCCGAAATTCGGCACATCCTGTTGCAATACCACCAGCTCAAAAAAGCCGATGACCAGGATGATCGGCAACAGGTCCTGGAAACTCTGGCGTATAGAGCGCAAAAATTGGAGGAGCAGAGCTTTCACTTTCCGATGGCGTTCCCTTGATGACGACAGATGCGGTGTAATGTTGCAGGATAAGGTAGCTTGGGCAGTGTGAAAAGGGTTAACGGTCAGGTCATGAGCAAATTTCCGGGATTAGGCACTACTATTTTCACCGTTATGTCAAAGATGGCGAACGATTGCGGCGCGATAAATTTGTCGCAGGGCTTTCCGGATTTTGACGGGCCACCTGAATTGATGGAACGCCTGAACTGGCACGTTTCCCACGGACATAATCAATATGCGCCGCTGGCGGGCGTCCCGGCGCTGCTGGAACAGATCGCGTTGAAAGTCTCCAGCCTGTATGGGCTCGAGGTTGATCCCGAGCGGCAAATTGCCGTTACTCCAGGTGCCACAGAGGCGCTCTATTGTGCGATTACGGCTTGTGTTTACCCGGGTGATGAAGTGATTGTGTTTGACCCGGCGTATGACACCTACGCACCCTGTGTGGTCCTGAATGGCGGAATCACCCGCCATATTCCCACGCGTTATCCGGATTTTGCGATTGACTGGCAACGAGTCGCAGCGGTAATCAATGAGCGCACCCGTCTGATCATTCTTAACAGCCCCAACAATCCTACCGGAACCGTTTGGAACGAGCATGATATCAACGAACTGCGCCGGGTAATTGAAGGCAGGAACATCCTGCTGGTTTCTGACGAGGTCTATGAACACATTACTTTTGACGGGCGCCCCCACCTGGGTTTGCTGCGTTACCCTGATCTTGCCGAACGGGCGTTTTGCATTTCGTCTTTTGGCAAAACTTTCCATGTCACCGGTTGGCGTGTCGGCTATTGTGTCGCACCGGAAAAGCTGATGAACGAATTGCTCAAAATTCACCAGTTCATCAATTTCAGTACGAATGCGCCAATGCAATACGCGCTCGCAGATTATTTGTGCTCGTACCCTGAAAAACATCTCGAATTGGGTGATTTTTACGAAAATAAACGTAATACATTCTGTAGCTTATTGAGTAAATCCAGATTTAACCTGATTCCTTCGTCAGGCACTTATTTCCAGCTTGCAGAGTATGGTGCGATCAGCGATGAAGCGGATACGGTCTTTGCAGAACGACTGACCAGGGAAAACAAGGTCGCGGTCATTCCGGTATCGGTGTTTTATCGTGAACCTCCCGACCAGCAGATCATCCGGTTCTGTTTTGCCAAGCACGACGATACGCTGCGACAGGCCGCGGAGCGGCTGGCGGCTATGGCCTAACTGCCCAGCCGGCGGTACAGATTCTTGTCAGAAAGAATGGATTCCAATCCCCGGGCGAGGATGCCTGCCCACTCACGTGCGCCTTGTTCGGTGTTGACCAGGTCCTGCCGGACTTCGAAACCAACATGCGGCAGACCGGCCGGTTCGGCGTGGTGGTCAATGGTGAAGTCGTTAGGGTGACGCCCGGAATAGGGTTCGTTGTCACCGACGCAGATTTCGTCCTGATTTTCAAAGTGGCGGATCAGCGGTAAAGGAATGCGTGGATCCTTGTCCCACATGATCCCGATGTGCCAGGGGCGCACGATCCGGTCAAACACGGGTGAGCAGGTGTGAACAGCAATCATGGCCGGCACCACGCCATTGGCAGCGAAATGCTCAAGCCGCTGTGTAATCCTGTCGTGATAGGGTTTGAAGAATGACTCAACACGTAAGGCTTTTTGTTCGTCGCTAAGATCCATATTGCCCGGAATGGCGATTCCATCGCTGATCTCGACAAACGCGGAGGAGTCCTCGATTTTTCGATTGGGATCCACGATCAGGCGTGAAAATCCAGCCAGAACCAACGGGGCATCGAGCTCATCAGCCAGGAACTTCGCCAGCTTGTCGGAGCCGATGTCCCATGCCACGTGGCGTTCCAGAACCCAGTCAGCCAGTCCCAGCTGATTCATGCTGGCAGGGAAGAATGGACTGGCGTGGTCCGCAACCAGCAAAACCGGTGAGGTGCCCAGGTTGTTATAGTCAAAAAACGGCGGGGAGTCGCCAGGCCCAATCAAAGGGTAGGGGTTGTCAGCCCCCAACAACTTTTTCCAGTGCATCGCACAAGGTCCTGATGACCTTGATCCTGCCGTAGGGTTTGTTTTCGTTTTCCACCAGGATCCAGGGTGAGTTCTGCACCGAAGTCTGCTGAATCATTTCATGGGCCGCCAAGGCGTATTCATCCCATCTTTCCCGGTTTCGCCAGTCTTCGTCGCATAGCTTCCAGCGTTTATGAGGCGTTTCCTCGCGGGCCTTAAATCGTCGCAGTTGCTCGTCTTTGCTGATGTGCATCCAGTACTTGGCCAACACGATTCCGTGCTCGATCAGTTGGTCCTCGAACTCATTGATTTCTGCAAATGCCCGCCGCCATTCATCATCTCCGGCGAAGCCTTCGATCCGTTCCACCAGGACCCTTCCGTACCAGCTGCGATCGAAGATGGTCATTCGGCCGGCGCGTGGTACACAGTTCCAGAACCGCCAGAGGTAGTGGTGAGCGCTTTCAATATCCGTTGGCGCGGCAAATGGATAAACCTTGTAGTAACGCGCATCCAGGGCGCCGGTTATCTGCCGTATGGCGCCGCCTTTACCACCGGCGTCCGGACCTTCGAAGACCAGCGTGGTCGAGATTTTTTGCTGCACGGCCTTCTGGTGGAGACCAGCGAGCCTGGCCTTGTAGTGGGCAAGTTCCTCCTTGTATTCCTTTTTTCCAAGCTTCAATGACAGATCAATTCCATCCATGATCGTGACCGGAGTGCTTGTAGCGCCGGCATAAGCTGTGCCTTCGGCTGAACCGTTGTCGACTTGCTTGCGAATCTCCGCCAGGTATTTTTGACGGATTTGCTGGGTCATCAGGTGACGTTCCAGTCGTTGCTGAACAATTTCCCCTACGCGCAGGCCCCGGTAATTGAAATCTTCCCCTTCAATGATTTCCCAGGGTGCGTGGCCTGTGTTGGTATAGGAAATGATGCGCTCGGCAGCCTCGATGAATTTGTCGTACATTTCCCAGTGCTTCCAGTCTTCGGGCAGCATGCGCCAGCTTCGCAGGGGATCGTTTTCTAACGTCTCAAGCCGCTTTTTCTGAACATCCCGGCTGATATGCATCCAGAATTTGAGCACCATGGCGCCATCGTCAGCCTGCGCTTTTTCGAAGGCGTTGATGCGGTCCAGTTCGTGGGAGAATTCGACCTGGGAAATCCTGTCATGAACATAATCCAATAAAGGACGTGAATAGCGGCCGCTCATGTGAATGCCGATTTGACCCTTGGGGGGCATATGTCGCCAGAAACGCCAGAAGGTCGGCCGCTCGGCTTCTTCATCGGATGGTTCGGTATACGCGTGGGTCATGATCCAGCGTGTATCCATCCACCTGTTAAGCAGGTTAACCGAGCTCCCTTTCCCGGCGCCCCGGACTCCGGCAAAATCTATAAGGACCGGAAAGTTGCCTTCCAGGCGTAATTTCTGCTGCAATCCGAGCAGGTTCTCCCACAGCGGCAATTCCCGCTGCTTGAATTCCTTCCTGGATAATTTTTGCCCCAGTTCTGCTGTTTGGAACATAAAACTCATTCTCCCGCCGATTTTATTTTACTAATCAACCGCAAAGGAAGATATCACAGTCCGGGCCAATTACCGTGCGCAGACGATCAAGCTTGCGCAAATTGGGCAAAACCACAGATAATTCCGTGACTCAAGTCAAGGAATCGGCTTTGCAGGTGAAATCCGGAGCGGGCCGTACAGACCATTGAACATTACTGTTGTTAACGAGAAAGAAAATACCCGGGTTCCTTTTTTACGCGGCATTTTGACTCGAAGTCTGCTGGACGCCGGGCTGCAGTTCGAGGAGGCCTTTGATTTGGCCACCAAGGTGCGTGATGATCTGCCTGCCACGGATGAAGTTACAACTGACGCCATTCGTGACCGCGTTTTCAGCCTGCTGGAACTACAGGGCCACCTGGATGCGATCGAGCCTTATCGCCTGCCTTTGGTCGCGCCGGGCAAGATCCAGGTCAACAGTCTGAGCGAAACCACCAGTGCTTTTTCACGGGGCAGGCATGAACGCTACCTGCAGGCCAGCGGTATGAAAGCTGAAAAAGCCGAGCAGACCACGGGCGCGATTTATGACCGGCTTTTGACTTCAGGTACAAGCTCGATAACGACCTGCCAACTGGGTTATCTCACGTATCTTTGCCTGCTGCAGGAAGTTTCGAAAAAAGCGGCCAGGCGCTACCTGCTGTGGTCGGAGTTCCAGCGTAGCGCACGGCCCTTGCTGCTGCTGATCTGTGGCACGGTTGGTACCGGCAAGAGCACGGTCGCGACCGAGGTGGCGCATTTGCTCGATATCGTACGTATTCAGTCAACGGATATGTTGCGCGAAGTCATGCGCATGATGATGCCCAGGCGCCTGCTGCCAATTTTGCACACCTCATCTTTCAATGCCTGGAAGTCACTGCCGATACAGGATCTGCAGGAACGTGACCGCGACCAGCTGGTGGCCGACGGTTACCGCAGCCAGGCGGATTTGCTGGCGGTGCCCTGCGAGGCGGTTTTGCTGCGTGCGATCGAAGAAAGCGTACCCATTATCCTTGAGGGTGTGCATGCTCTGCCTGAACTGGTCGAGCGCTTGCCGGATGACTCTGACGCCATCGTGGTTCATGCGACGCTGGCTGTGCTGAAACCCAAGGAACTCAAAAACCGCTTGCGAGGCCGGGGTGCCGAGGTACCCCAGCGCCGCGCCAAGCGTTACCTGAACAAATTCGACTCGGTCTGGAGCCTGCAGTCATTCCTGTTATCCGAGGCAGACCGTTGTGATGTGCCGATTATCACCAACCATGACAAGGAAAAAGCGGTTCAACAGATCATTCTGCAGGTGGCGCATGAACTGGCCAAAGATTTTACAGGCACTCCCAAAGACGTGTTTGGGAGCGTCGTTGATGATGTGGCGGAGCAAGTGGAATCAGAGCCCTGGCATCAACTGATTCCTGTGCTCAGCGATTGACAGCGAATTGAGTCTGATGCAGCAAAAATGCGCAATTGTGATCCTGGACGGCCTGGGAGATCTTCCCTCATCGCAACTCGGCGGAAAAACGCCGCTTGAAGCAGCGTCAACTCCGGTGATGAACCGCCTGGCCCGGGCAGGACGATTCGGGTTGGTTGACCCGCTCGGTCCGGGCGTGCTGCCCAACACGCACTCTGGTTGCGGGGTATTGTTCGGCGTGCTGCCAGGAGATGTTGGGCGCCTGAAGCGGGGTCCGGTTGAGGCCTCAGGTGCAGGACGGAGATTGCACCCCGGGGAAATAGCCCTGCGCACCAATTTTGCCACCCTGGAAAGGGCTCAGGACGGCTTGCGCGTGACAGACCGCAGAGCCGGCCGCATAGATGTGGACACCGGGGCGCTGGCGGCTGGACTCCAGAACGTCGACCTGGGTGATGGCGTCACTGCCGAGCTGCGGCCAACCGATCAGCACCGCTGCGTGCTGGTGTTGTCAGGGCCCGGCTTGAGCCCCGATGTCAGTGATACGGATCCGGGTGACGGCGCCATGCCCGCCCTGCTGAAACGCTGCCAGCCACTGGCAGACTCTGCCCGCAAAACAGCCGATAAAGTTAATCTTTTCATTGACAAAGCGCATCAATTGCTTACTGAGCATCCGGTCAATCAACAGAGGGTGCTTGAAGGCAAATTGCCGGCCACAGGTGTGATTACCCGCGGTGCCGGCGAAGGGCTCAGCTTGCAGAATGTTGTTCACGGGCGTGGTGTAAAAGCGGCGGTAGTGGCAGGCTGTAACACGGTCATTGGACTGGCCAGAACCGTGGGCTTTGTCACCCACACAGACCCGCGATTCACAGCTGCGGCCAATACTGATTTGCAGGCGAAAATCGATGCCGTGCTAGCCTTGCTGGCTGAACATGACCTGGTCTATGTGCACGTCAAGGCTCCCGACCTGTTTGCCCACGACCACCAGCCGGACAACAAACGGCGCTTTCTGGAGTGTGTTGATGAAGCGCTTGAAAAACTCGAGCAAGCCGGCGTCAAGATCGTGATTGCCGCAGATCATACGACAGACAGCAATTCCGGCGCCCACACGGATGATCCGATACCGGCCTTATTCTATGATCCCGCCGTTACCGGTTCAGAAATAACCACTCCCCTTGATTTCGGCGAACACCTTTGCGCCGAGGGAAATATGCGGCGCCAGAGTAGCCATCAATTGCTGAACACCGTACTGGATGCCATGCTGCAGCCAGGCGACTAATCCGCTTCGTCATCCAGCCACTTGGCATAGGTGCTGATGTACTTGGTCGCATCATCTGGTGAAATCACTACCGCGGTGCCCGTGTTGTTGGCGCCTGTAATTTCTGCTGCATGCAGCATGGCTCCGGTAGTGGGTCCAACCATGATGCCTTCGGTGCGGGCCAGGCGGATGCCGGTTTTGTATGCGTCGCGGTCTTCAACTTCGATGATGTCGTCAATCAGCGAGTAATCCAGGATCTTGGGTTGATGTTCCGCCGGCAAATTGGAGATTTTCTTGATGCCGGAAAGCGTGTGCTCCCTGGATGCAGGTTCAACACCGATAATCCGGACATCGGGCTTGCGTTCTTTCAGGTAGCGGGCGACGCCGGTAATGGTGCCACAGGTGCCGAATGCGGCGAAAAAATAGTCAATTTCCCCCTCCGTCTGGTTCCATATTTCGGGACCCGTTGTCTGGTAATGGGCCTCCACATTCAGCTCGTTCTCGTACTGGTTGGGGCTGACATACTTGCCATCATAGGCAGCGCTCTCAACCATGCTTTTGATGACACCGCGGGCGCCTTCGGTGGGGAACAAAGGGCATAGTTCATCTTCAACTTCCAGCAGTTCAGCACCGAGGAAGCGCAGCAATGCCTTTTTTTCCTCCGGCGTGCCGTCTGGCAAAGCCAGTTCAATCGAGGTCCCCTGGGCATTAGCCAGCGCGGCCAGGGCAATTCCTGTATTGCCGGCGGTAGGTTCTGCCAAAACCTGGCCTTCCTCCAGCTGGATGCCGTTCAACAGGTATAGCGCCGTGCGGTCCTTAATCGAGCCGAACGGGTTGTTGCGTTCCAGCTTCACGTACAGATCAAAACCCGTTGATGAATTGAACCGTTCGCTCAAGCGGATCATGGGGGTGGGGTTGTCGGGATCGGCAATCAGTTCGCTGACGCTGTTGTACACCCGCTGTTTTCGGCGGGATTGAGTGGGTGCCGATTCTTTCAGCAATTGAATATTGGTGTGCAGACTCATCGTGATTCTCTCCATTTTGAAATAAGACCGGAGCACACGAATAAATATTCCGCTCCGGCTTGCCGTTGCGGTTTGTCCTGGTTTATTGAATGGTTATTAGCGCTTGGACTGGAAACCGCACAGCTGGCGTTTGCGCAGACAGGCGCAAAAGCAAGACATACACATGCGGCGGTTGATAAAATTCATAGGCCAGAGACTAGCCCGTGTCAATTGCAGCTGTCAATAAATACGGTATGCTCAATGGATTGCAAGCTGGGGTAAAACCGTGCAGAAAAAAGCCATTCAGACCAATCATATTCTCGAAGGAGTGCGTTACGAAATTCGGGGTGAACTGGCCCACCGGGCGATGGAGCTGGAGCGCCAGGGTTACGAAATCATCTCCCTTAACATTGGCAATCCGGGCCTGTTTGGATATAGGACGCCGGAAACGATGCGTCTGGCAATGATCGAAAACCTCGGGCAGAGCGAGGCCTACTGCCATCAAAAAGGCATTTTCCCGGCACGCGAAGCGGTTGTAATGCAACAGCAGGATCGCGGCGTGATGGATGTCACAGCCGAGGATGTGTTTATCGGTAACGGCGTCAGCGAATGTATCGATTTCGTACTGCGGGCCCTGTTGAACAGCGCTGATGAGTTGCTGGTGCCCAGTCCGGATTACCCGTTGTGGAGTGCCGCCGTTTCCCTGAATCACGGCGCACCCGTCTATTACAATTGCCTGCCCGAAAATGGGTTCCAGCCGGACCCGGATGAAATTCGCAGTCTGATTTCGCCGCGAACCCGGGGCATCGTTTTGATCAACCCCAATAATCCTACCGGCGCCGTCTACAGACGTGAATTGCTCGAGGAAATAGTCCTTATTGCCGAGCAACACCAGATTATTGTTTTTGCCGACGAGATTTACGACCAGATGCTGTACGGCGATGCCGGACATACCCCACTAGCCACCCTGGTGCACGAAACGCTGTGTGCAACATTCAACGGCTTGTCCAAGATTTACCGGGCATGCGGGTATCGCGTGGGTTGGGTTGCATTCAGCGGTGACCGGGAAAACGCGGCTGACTATTTGCATGCTGTGGAACTGCTGGCTTCCCTGAGACTGTGCGCCAATGTACCCGGGCAGTGGGCTGTACAGACCGCACTGGGGGGTTACCAGAGTATCAGCAGGTTGACCGACCCGGGCGGACGCTTGTACCAGTCCCGCCAGGCTGTGATCAACGGGGTAGAGAACAGCAAGTACCTCCAACTGCAGCCTCCGGATGGTGCGATGTATGCATTTCCGAGCGTTAACAGCGAGTTGATACCGGGGTTTTCGGACCAGGCGTTTGCGCTTGAGTTACTGGAGAAGAAGCACGTCTTGATTGCTCCGGGCACCAGCTTCAACGTGCCTTATCAAAACCACTTCCGGATCACGACCTTGCCCGATGAAAGAAAAATGAACACCGTATTTGAACGAATGGAAGAGGTGCTGGACACACTCGCGCGTTAGGCGAGCGAAAAGGTGCTCAGAATTCTTCTGCCGGAAGGATCAGAGTCCCCCGGGCCTGCTGATCCGGTGCGCGCTTGCGGGCCTGGTCCAGGCTGGCCTGGGCCAGATTGACTTTTCCCGCCAGGTACTGGGACTGGGCCAGCGTGTAATAAAAGCGATACTCGCCGGCATCCATCCTTATAGCCTTTTTGGCCAGTTCGATGGCGTCAGAATAGCGTTGTTCTTCAATGGCACCTTCGGCCAGGTGCTGCATATAGTAAGGATTCTTCCGTCGGGTTCTATCTACACGTTTCTCTAGTTTCCCGGCAGCTTCCAGGTCACCGTCTTCGGTATAAATGAGGTGTAGATTATTCAGTGCCACGATCTCATCTGGGTTCAGCTGTAGTGCTGTGTTGTAGGCCAGGATGGCGTCCTCGGTCTGTCCATTGCGCCGCAGGATCACCCCCATGTTGGACCAGATGTAGTCCAGTTTCAGGTCATTTTCCAGGCCTTTTCGGAAGTAAGCGTAGGCCAGGGCGAGGTCATTCGCGATCAAGGCATCAGCGCCCAGGTTGTTGTAATACTGGGCCTGAGCCTCTGCATCGCTGAGGCGTCGCGCCCGCTCGATTTCGCGGCCCTTTCTACGACTGACGTCAACCGTGTAAGTTTGACCTTTATCGTAGGCCACTGCATTGACGTGCTTGCCAACAAGCAAATTGTCGTTGACGTTGCTCCAGTTAGGTGGGATTTCAACCTCCTGGTAGTAAGCTTTCAGGCCGGCTGAGCGTGCCATCGCGACGAACATGCCTGAAAACGTCAGGCAGTTGCCTTTGCGTTCGCGGAAGGCTTCGATAGCCGTTGACGTTATTTGGGGATCGTATTTGAAGTCGAGCAGAAGAGGATCCATGGTTGCGTATGCCAACAACCAGGCTTTGCTTTCCTCACTCGAACTTCTTTTAGAATAACGATTGACGAAATCCTGCATTTCCGGGGACATGCCCAAAAGGTCGGCGTCCGGAATGTCGTATTCCGGCTGTGCCGTCAGAATAGGAATTTCCGGAAGGTCCCGGACTTGTGGGCCGGCACAGCCAGCGAGTAGCGCGCTCAGTGCGAGAGCGATCAATACCACCCGAATCGATAGTGCACAGTATCTTGTGGCCATAACGGTTCGAACCGACTAACAGTCCATGGTTCCATCATAACGCAGCAAACCGGTGAGTAGAATCAAATTCCGTGTATGGAAGGCTGGTTATCCAAACTCGATTAAGCGACACTACACTTACCCAATAAATGCGGGTATTCAACCCGTAAAACGAGCCAGAGAGGAAGTCATGAAACCTGTCGAAAGACCGGCCAATCCGAATTTTTCATCCGGGCCCTGCAGCAAGCGGCCCGGGTACAGCCTGCATAACCTGGCGATAGACGCCCTGGGGCGCTCCCACCGTTCGGCCCTGGGTAAAAACGCACTGGGCAGGGCCTGCACAGAAACCGCAGAGATACTCGGCTTGCCCGAGGGGTACCGCGTAGGTATCGTTCCGGCTTCAGACACGGGTGCGGTGGAAATGGCGCTCTGGTCGTTACTTGGCACCCGCCCGGTCGATGTTTTTGCCTGGGAATCCTTTGGCAAAGGCTGGCTGGTTGATATCACGACCCAGTTGCAGCTTGAGCAGGTGAACATTTTCCAGGCGGATTATGGCGAGCTTCCGGAGCTGGCGGCCGCCGACCCTGACCACGATATCGTATTCACGTGGAATGGCACGACTTCAGGCGTAAAAGTACCCAATGCAGACTGGATCAGCGCGGATCGCGAAGGCCTGACAATCTGCGATGCGACGTCTGCCGTGTTTGCCATGGACTTGCCATGGGAAAAGTTGGATGTTGTGACTTACAGCTGGCAGAAAGTGCTGGGTGGGGAGGGTGCTCATGGCATGTTGATACTGAGTCCCAGGGCAGTGCAGCGGCTGGAATCCTACACGCCGCCATGGCCGCTTCCAAAGATCTTCCGGCTGACCAAGGCCGGTAAGCTGATCGAAGGAGTTTTTAAGGGTGCAACCATCAACACGCCCTCCATGTTGTGCGTTGCTGATTACCTGGACGCGTTAAACTGGGTGCGCGACATCGGCGGTTTAGCGGAAGCGATTCGCCGTTCCGAGCGCAACCTGGCCGTGATTGAAGATTTTGTGGCCCGAACTGGCTGGATACACTTCCTGGCCGGCGACAAACCCTTGCGCTCCAATACAAGTGTCTGCCTGACGGTGGAGCTGGAAGCAGAGCAGGTAAAAGCGATGGTCGCTTTGCTCGATGCAGAAGGTGTAGCGCATGATATCGGCGCCTACCGGGACGCTCCCGCCGGATTGCGTATCTGGTGTGGCGCTACGGTTGAAGAAGGTGATGTTGAAAAATTGATGCCCTGGCTGGAATGGGCCTACTTGCAAGTAAAGAGAGATTAACCTGATGTACAAGATTCGTACTTACAACCAGATATCCGATATTGGGCTGAGCCGGTTTCCGCTGGAGAGCTACGAGGTTGGCCCGGATGTATCTGATCCGGATGCTTTCGTGCTGCGTAGTCAGAAATTGCATGATGAACCGGTGCCGGACAGCGTGTTGGCAGTGGCCAGGGCCGGGGCTGGAGTCAACAATATTCCCATCGATGATTACACGCACCGCGGAATCGTCGTGTTCAATACGCCAGGGGCCAACGCCAATGCGGTTAAAGAACTGGTAACCGCGGCGTTATTGCTCAGTTCCCGCGGCATTCTGGACGGCATGAACCGGGTCCAGGAACTGACCGATATCTCCGACCCGGAAGTCATGGCGAAACAGCTGGAAAAAGAGAAAAAGCAGTTTGCCGGCAGTGAAATCGCCGGCCGGACGCTGGGTGTCATCGGGCTGGGAGCGATTGGCTCCATGGTTGCAAATGCTGCACTTGAAATGGGTATGCAAGTTGCTGGTTTCGACCCGGCCCTGTCGGTCGAGGCCGCCTGGCGCTTGTCCAGCCGGGTGGAAAAAACAGAGAGCCTGGAGGCGCTGTTGAAAATTTCTGACTTCGTGACCCTGCATGTACCGGCCATTGAGCAGACCCGGCATATGATAAATTCGGCTGCTTTGCTGCGCTTCAAGCCCGGTGCGAAGCTGCTTAACTTTGCCCGTGAGCAGGTTGTTGATGTCGATGCGGTGATTGCCGCTCTGAATGACGGCAGGCTGGGCGGATACATTACCGACTTCCCTGTGCCCGCCTTGCTGGGCCGGGATGACACGTTGCTGTTTCCGCATATCGGAGCCAGCACCAGCGAGGCTGAAGAGAACTGCTCGGTTATGGCGGCGGAGCAGCTCAAGGATTTCCTGGAAAACGGGAATATCGTCAACTCGGTCAATTATCCGCAGACCCGGATGGCACGGGACGGCGGTTACCGGATTACGTTCGCCAACGAGAATGTTCCCCGGGTTTTGGGCACAGTGTTATCCGTTCTGGCTGATCACGACGTCAATGTGATCGACATGGTCAACAAGAGCCTGGGCGATATGGCCTACAACATCATTGACGTTGGGTCCGAACCGACCGCGGAGATCGTCGAGACGATTGCGAACGCCGAGGGTGTGATGCATGTCCGGGTCTTATGACTGACATCCGGCAAATAGAGATTCCTGAAAAAGATCTTCCGCTACGCTCTGACGTCAGCCTGCTGGGTTCGCTGGTGGGTGATGTGCTGGTTGATCAACATGGCCAGCAACTACTGGATCGGGTTGAAGCTGTGCGTAAAGCTTCGATACGGCAAAGAGAAGGATCAGGCGAAGACGATTCGCTGGATGAAGCGTTATCCGGGCTGGAGCCTGGTGATGCGATGTTGCTTATCCAGGCTTTTGCTTCCTATCTCAGGGCCGTTAATCTCGCTGAGAAGGTGCACCGCATCCGGCGGCGTCGTACCTACCAGCGGGCCGGCGCAGCGGCCCAGCGGGGCAGTCTCGAGGCCGTTTTTGATGAACTGAAAACTGCAGGGATCGATGCCGGCACCCTGGCGGCCTCGATTAACGGGCTGCGTATCCAGCCCGTATTCACGGCCCACCCTACGGAAGCCACCCGGCGGACCATCCAGGAAAAGGAATACGACATCGTATTGCGCCTGGTGGAGCGCCTGAATCCCGAACTGACGCCCGCTGAAGAAGCCCTGGCGCTACAGCGAATTCGTGCAGCGATCACGTCATCGTGGCAGACAAGGCTGGTGCCTCACGCGCGGCCGACCGTCGCGGACGAGCTGGACAATATCCTGTTTTACATCACCGACATCCTGTACCGGGTGGTGCCTGTTTTCTACGAGGCGGTGGAACACGCATACCAGGAACAATTCGACCAGTGTCCGGTGGATTTTCTAAAGCGGATCATCCTCAGATTCGGGTCCTGGGTGGGCGGCGATATGGATGGCAACCCCAATGTCACTTCGTCGACCATTCTGCAAACCCTGGCCCGTCAACGTGCTGTGGTGATCAAACGTTATCAACCCGATATTCGACGCATGGCCAGATACCTGAGCCAGTCTGAGTCCGAAATTGGAATTTCCACGGCGGTCAGTCAACAACTGGACCGTTACCAGGAAATGATGCCGGACATTGGCCGCGGTATTCCGGAGCGGCACCGGGAAATGCCTTATCGCTGTTTGCTGAAAATGGTATTGGGCCGCTTGCAAGCCACTCTCGATGATTCGGCTCATGCTTATTCAACCGCGGATGAGTTTGCCAGCGACATTCGTCTGATTCATGACAGCCTGCTGGAAAACCGCGGCGAACATGCGGGCCTGTTTGGCGTGCGGCGGCTATTACGCAGGATCGAAACCTTCGGTTTTCACCTGGTGACTCTCGATGTACGCCAGGATGCCTTGCTGCACCGGCGGGTGATGGGTGAATTGCTCGGTTGCCCGGACTGGGAATCACGCGACCCTGCCAGGCGCGCTGCAACATTGGCCCATTTGCTGAAAACAGACGGCCTTCCGGGCAGATCTCCGGGCGATGAAATCAGTGCTGAAGCAAAGGACACTCTGGCTGTCTTCAAAGCGATATCCACTGCCAGGCAGCTATACGGAAGTGGAGCGATCGGTCTCTTTATCATCAGCATGACCCGGGGCGCAGATGATGTACTGACGACGCTGGCTCTGTCGGAGATGGCCAATCCGCATACCGGCGCTGCTTCTCAACTTGATATCGCTCCACTACTGGAAACCGTGAACGATTTACAAGCCGGGCCAGCGATCATAAAGGACCTGTTGGCACAGGATGTTTACCATCAACATCTTTCCGGGCTGGGGAATCGCCAGGCCATTATGGTGGGTTATTCAGACAGCAATAAGGACAGCGGTATCGTCGCTTCCCGCTGGGCCCTCCACGAGGCTCAGCGCATGCTGGTCGACGCCGGTCAGAGCAACAGTATTGATATCGTCTTTTTTCATGGCCGCGGTGGTACGGTCAGCCGGGGCGGCGGGAACCTCGTCAATGGAATCCTCGGGGCGCCTCCCGGCACCGTGAAGAGCTTTTTGAGAATCACTGAACAAGGGGAGGTCATCAACCAGAAATACGGCGTCCGGTTTCTCGCTTTGCGTAACCTGGAACTGGTGGCAGGAGCAACTCTCAAACACAGCATGGGACATGCTTCCCAGGGGTTGAATGGCGAAGAAAGTGAAATAGTTTCCTGGATGGCCGAGGTTTCCCGTTCGAAATTTCGGGGTGTCGTTTACGACGATCCGGATTTCCCGGCTTATTTCCGGGCTACTACGCCAATCGATGTGATTGAACGCCTGAATATCGGTTCGCGCCCGGCCTCGCGCAGGTCGGGGGCGGGGATCGAAAATCTCCGCGCAATTCCCTGGGTGTTTTCCTGGGCACAGATCCGAGTCGGGTTTCCCGGCGTCTTTGGATTTGGCAGCGCCCTGGATGGCGCGATCGATAAGTTCGGGATGGAGGCGATCCGCGAACTGCTGACCGGGCAGGTGTTTTTCCAGGGAATGGTAAACGATGTTGAAATGGTGCTGGGGAAATCTGAACTCGGAATTGGCCAGCGGTACGCCGGGCTGGTGGATACGCCCCTGCAACGATTTTACGGCCTGATCCGGGCGGAATTCCTGTTGGCTGAGCGGCGTATTCTCGAGTTGAAAAATCTGGACCGGTTACTGGATGACCAGACCGTGTTGCAGCGTAATATTCGTTTGAGAAACCCTTACGTTGACCCGTTGCATCTTTTGCAAATAGACATGCTGAAAAAGTGGCGTGACGGTGGCCGCGAAAACGATGAGTTGCTGGAAGCCCTGAAGGCGACCGTAAAAGGTATCGCGCTGGGTATTCAAAATACCGGTTGAGTCCGGGTGATTCCCCTTTATTGATCAAAATCATTACCCGCCTGAGCTGAAATACGCGATAATAACTGACCGACCGGACGGTCAGTTTAATCAGGATTGATCAATGAATAACACTGCGACAGAACAATCGGCTGGTGAAACAGCGATTCTGGATGCGGCTGTCGAGCTGTTCTCCGCCAAAGGATTCAATGCCGTATCCATGCGTGAGATCGCCAGTTCCGCTGGTGTCAGCAAGGCAAATATCTACCATCACTTTGAATCCAAGGAGGCGCTTTACCGGGCCATTCTTGATCAAAGCGCCAGGGAACTCTCCGGCCTGGTTGAATCGCTGGCGGATGGCCGGGGTTCCTATGAAAGCAGGATCGCGGAATTTGCAGTCGGACACCTGCAACACCTGGATGCAAATCCACTCGCATCACGATTGATCATCCGGGAAGCGTTTTCCGGAGACGATGAGAGTGGTCGATTGCTGGTCGACCAGGTGTTTGGCAGCATCTTTGAGCGCATCGTGTCGATCTTTCGATCCGGCCAACAGGCAGGTGCCTTGCGCAGCGATCTTGACCCGGCCCTGTGCGCGACCCTGCTGATGGGGGCAGATGTGTTTTTCTTTCAGGCCCGGGGCGTGCTCAGGCAACTTCCGCAGGCCGAGTTTGCTTCTCATCCCCCCCGCTTCAGCCGGGAGATGGTGGAGGTGCTTCTGAGGGGAATGAGTGCCCCTGTACAGGAGGAGCTGTTGTGAGCGAAGCGGTGTTTTTAAAATCAAGAAGCGTGGTGTACGGATTGTTGCTGTCGGTAGCTCTGAGTTCCTGCGCAGATGCGCCGGATGCGGGCAACGCGAAAGGCATTGAGACGCCAGCTGTGCCTGTCACGCTACAGCAGGCGACTTCAATGGAAGTCAGAACCGAGCTGTTCTCGGTTGGCCGGATTGTGAGCAGGAATACCCCCACCCTGGCTGCAGAGATCAATGCGAGGGTTGTCAGGGTGCTGGTCGATGAAGGTCGTCCGGTGCAGCAGGGCCAGGTGCTTATTCTGCTCGATACGACGGCTTTTGACTTGGCGCAACAGGAAGCAGAGGCGGATATTCAGCGCCTTAAGGCCAGCATATCCAACGAAGAACGCCGGGTGGCCCGCTACCGGGATCTTAAAACCAGGGACATGATGCCCGAAGAGCGGCTGGATGACGCCGAGGCCAAGTTGGCTGTAGACAAGGCTTCGCTGGCAGCCGCACAGGCACGCCTGGCCATTACCCGCGATCGCCTGGCAAAGACGGAGCTGGTTTCGCCGGTCAACGGGGTTGTCGAAAAGCGGCATGTATCCGTGGGTGACTATGTCCAGGTGGGAGGCGCTCTGGTTACCTTGACGGACACGGTTGAGCTGCGAATAGAGCTTCCGTTTCCCGAGACCGTCGGGCACCAGCTCAAAGTAGGGCAGGCCATTTATCTCGAAAGTCCAATTTCACCGGGCTTGATTGTGGAGTCCGAAGTAGGCCATATCCGCCCACAGGTAGGGTCAATGAACCGCTCCCTGGTGGTTATCACGGAACTGGTTAATCCCGGCAGCTGGCGGCCTCAGGCAACAGTCGAGGCAACCCTTGTGGTAGAGGTTCGGCCGGACGCAATTGTGATTCCCGCGGCGGCAGTGGTTAAAAGGCCGGCGGGTTACGTTGTTTACAGCGTTGAGTCACCGCAAAGCACCCAGGTAAACCAAAGGCTGGTGCGGCCGGGTGTCAGCACAGGCGATGTAGTTGAAATAAGCGAAGGGTTGGCGCCAGGAACGCTGGTGGTGGTGGAAGGTGCGCATTATCTCAGTGACGGGGCACGCGTGTTGGCACAGGAGACGACAGGTGAGTGATACATCACCTCCTGCAGGCGGCACAGATGCGATCACATCTGTAGGTAAGAGTCTGCCGGAATTCGCCATCAACCGGCATATCTTTGCCTACATGTTGTCCGGGATTCTGTTGCTGTTTGGCATTATCAGTTTCGACCGAATTGGAGTTGATCGCTTTCCGGAGATCGAGTTTCCGATGATTTCCATCAGAACGATACTGCCCGGCGCGAGCCCGGAAATCATAGATTCCAGCATTACCAATGTCATCGAAACAAAGGTCAACAGTGTTCCCGGAATCGAACACATCCGGTCCACTTCGGCTCCGGGCGTATCGGTGATTATTGTACGCTTCGGCCTCAACAAGGAAGTGGACATCGCATTTAACGAGGTCCAGGCAAAAGTTAACCAGGTGTTGCCGGAGTTGCCGCGGCAGACCGATCCGCCGGTTGTCGCCAAGGTTGAATTCGGATCTTTGCCCGTTATGTGGCTGGCATTAACCGGCGATCGGACCTTGCAACAGCTTAATCAATATGCAAGAACTATAATTAAGAAACGACTAGAAACCATTGATGGTATTGGAGAAATAAGGCTAGGAGGTGAGCGAAAAAGAACGATAAGGGTGAACCTGGATCCGGACCGGATGGCGGCGTTTGGGATAGCCGTTAACGATGTTGTGGGCGCTTTTGCAACGGAACATGTGCGCCTTCAAGGTGGTTTCCTGGTGGGTGGTGAGCAGGAAGAACTGGTCCAGCTGGATATCGAATACCATTCTCCTGGGGAACTGGAGGCGCTGATCGTGGCCTATCCCGAGGGCGCACCGGTACGTCTGGCAGATATTGCTGAGGTAGTGGACGGACTGGCAGATCATCGGCAATTCGCCAGCTTCAATGGCCGCCCGACCGTGGGGCTTGGGATTGTGAAAGTTCAAAACTCCAACACCGTGGCCATCGTGGATGAAGTCAAGCGCAGGCTGGATGAAGAAATTCTGCCCGGTTTACCGCCGGGGATGCAGTTGGAGGTGGCTTTCAGTGATGCCGAACTGATTGAAGACATTGTCTCTGCGCTGGAGGAACACATCCTGTTGGGCACGCTGCTCACTGCGCTGGTCGTATTTCTTTTTCTGAAAAACCTGTCTTCGACGCTGATCATTGCAGCGGCAATCCCGGTGTCGCTGCTGGGCGCTGTGGCCGTTATGTATTTCTCCGGTTTTACGTTCAATACGATGACCTTGCTGGGATTGCTTTTATTGATTGGCATCGTTGTGGACGACGCCATCGTCGTTCTCGAGAACATTTATCGCCAGCATGAACTTGGCAACGATGACCCGGTTGATGCAGCCAGCAGGGGCAGTCGCCAGGTGGTGTTCGCTGTCCTTGCCGCCACCCTGACACTGGTGGCCATATTCGCCCCGGTAGTTTTCATGGAAGGCATCATTGGCAGCTTTTTCGAATCTTTCGCGGTGGTGGTAACCGTTGGTGTTTTGGTGTCGCTGTTTGTATCGCTGACCCTGACGCCGGCCCTGTGTTCCAGGCACCTGGGATTTTCGCAGCAACATGGCCGTGTCTACCGGGTTATCGAAGCGAAGTTCCAGGCTATGGACCATGCCTATCGACGCTTGATTGACGTCAGCCTGGCGCATCGCTGGACGGTAGTAGCCGCTGCAGGCTTTACTGTGCTTGCCAGTGGTTTTATTTTCGGACAGATCGACAAGGGTTTTATGCCGGTGGAAGATGAAGGACGATTCATCGTCGCCATCAAAGCACCCCTGGGCTCCAGTATCGAGTACACGGAGTCAAGAATTCGGCGGATTGAGGCAATCTTTGACCAATACCCCGAGATCAACGGCTCTTTCGCAACGATCGGTGAGGACCAGGCCCGGCAGGTAAGCCGGGCGACTATCATCGTAAAAATGGCCAGCTGGGGAGACCGGGAAGTATCACAAGCGGAAATGATGGACACGTTGCGGCAGCGCTTCAAAGAAATTCCGGGCGTCGAAGTATTTGTGACCGAGATGCCCATTGTGGGAGGCCAGCGTGGTGACCCGCTTCAGTTTGTACTGCGGGGACCTGAACTTGAAAGAGTGGCCATACTGGCCAATAAGCTCAAACAGCAACTCGACCAGGTGCCTGGTATGGGGCGGCTGGATGTAGAATTGCAACTTGATCTTCCGCAACTTGAGATGGTTCTCTCGCGGGAGAGAATTCATAGTCTGGGCATAACCTCCCGCGATGTAGCCATGGCGGTAAACGTCATGTCCGGAGGCTATGACATTGCCCGCTATAACGATGAGCCTGGCGATGGTGAACGGTATGATATCCGGCTCAAGGCCGGGGCCAGCAAGGCGCCTGACCTGAGCAGGATTTATATTCGGTCGAGGACCGGGGAACTGGTTCGACTGGATAACCTGGCCAGTCTGGAATCCAGCCTGGGGCCGGCCGTGGTTTCTCGCTACGACCTGCAATATTCAGCTACTTTTCTGGGAACGCCCACGATTGCAGAGGCAACTGCAATTACGAAGGTCCGTGAAATCTCTGAAAATCTTCTGCCGGCAGGGTACCGTGTTTTGATGACCGGGCGCTCTGAGGAATTCGGGAAAACAGTCAATTACATGCTGTTTGCTTTTGTCACTGCGATGATCCTGGTTTACATGGTGCTTGCCAGCCAGTTCAATTCATTTATCCAGCCGATCATCATCATGGTGGCGCAACCACTGGCCATTATCGGCGGAGTTGGGGCGCTTTGGCTGACCGGCCATTCACTAAACATATATTCGATGATTGGCCTGGTCCTGCTGGTCGGGCTGGTGGCGAAGAATTCCATCCTGCTGGTTGATCTGACCAACAGCATGCGGGCGCAGGGAATGGGGATTGACGAAGCCATCAAGACGGCTTGTCCTATCCGGATGCGGCCGGTGTTGATGACCTCTGCAACTATCGTTCTGGCCCTGCTGCCCGCAGCCACGGGTCTCGGCGCCGGGTCCAGCACAAACGGGCCATTGGCGGTCGCGGTGATTGGCGGGTTGATCAGTTCCACTCTGCTGACACTGGTGGTGGTGCCCTCTGTCTATTCGCTGGTTGAGCATCCGCTAGAGAGATTCCGGCGGTGATCGCGTTGGTGTAAGCTGAATCCCTGAAGTTTTGACCCATAAAGCGGAGGTTTGAATGGCGGGACTGTACTTCGAGGAATTCCGGGTTGGGCAGGTATTTGACCACGCCATCCGGCGTACGCTGACGGAGACCGACAACGTGCTCTTCAGCACGATGACGCACAACCCGGCGCCACTTCACCTGGATGAGGAATATTGCCGGGAGCATACGGAGTTTGGACAGCGCATTGTTAACAGTTGCCTCACGCTTAGCCTGATGGTGGGGATTTCGGTTAATGACACGACACTCGGCACTACGGTGGCTAACCTGGGCTGGGATGAAGTCCGGTTTCCAAAACCTTTGTTTCATGGCGATACGCTGCACGTTCAGACCGAGGTTCTGGAGCTGCGAGAAAGCCGTTCCCGCCCTGAAAATGGCATCGTCATTTTCGAACACCGTGCCTTCAACCAGAATGACGAATTGGTTGGAACCTGCAGGCGGTCGGCGTTGATGCTGCGGCAACCAGCGCAATGAACAGGCTGCGTTCGTGGCTGTTCGTGCCCGGTGACAGCGAGAAGAAACTGGCCAAAAGCGAGGGAATTCCGGCGGATGTATTGATCCTGGACCTGGAAGACTCGGTGACCCGGTCCAACAAAATCCGCGCCAGAGGATTGGTATGCGAGTATCTCTCGCAACGCAGCGCCGAAAGTTCTTCCCAGGTTTGGGTGCGCATGAATTCCATTGACCATGCAGAAGCGGGGGCTGATCTTTCCGCTGTGATTCCTGCGGGACCGGATGGAATCGTTCTGCCTAAAACCCGTTCACCGGATGATGTTGAACTGCTGGGCCGACACATTGGCAATTACGAGGCGGAACATGAAATCAAGGTGGGCTCAATCCGGATACTTCCGGTGGCCACTGAAACACCGCTATCTGTATTCACGCTTGGCGACTACGTGAAATGTGGTCCGCGCCTGGCGGGTCTGACCTGGGGTGCCGAAGACCTGAGTGCCGCGCTCGGCGCCATCAGCAGTCGTGATGAAAACGGGAACTGGACGCAGCCCTACCGCCTGGTCAGAAGTCTTTGCCTGTTTGCGGCGCACGCTGCCGGAGTTGACGCCATCGATACGCTGCATGCGGATTTCCGCGATCAGGAGGGTCTGGAGACGTCCTGCACCGAGGCCAGGCGTGATGGCTTCAGCGGCAAGCTGGCTATTCATCCGGAACAGGTCGAAGTCATTAACCACGCTTTTACACCCAGCGAAGATGAAATCGAGCGGGCGAGGAAGATCGTGGCATTATTTGACGCCAACCCTGATGCCGGAACCCTGGCCCTTGACGGAGCGATGCTGGATTTACCCCACCTGCTGCAGGCCAGGAAGATACTGTTGCTGGCGGAAGGAGAATAACCGTGACGCCCGACTCGTTTCTAGAGTTGTTTGGCCGGGAGCAGGCCAGTGCCATTTTGCGAACTGACAACCAGGAGAAAGCGGCCCTGGCCATGGAGGCCGCCGTTCGCGGTGGGTTCAAAGTTATCGAATTCACGCTGACTGTCCCCGGCGTCTACGAATTGGTGCAGGATTTTTCCAGGCGTGAGGGCCTGGTGGTTGGAACCGGCACAGTCATGGATGAGGCGGAAGCGCAAAAATCCGTAGAGGCGGGAGCCCGCTTCCTGGTTTCACCCGTGGTGGATGAATGGGTCATTTCTGCCGCCAGCGAGTTGGGTGTGGCCAGCATGCCGGGCACTCATACGCCAACAGAGATGCTCCGTGCTCACCGCGCCGGTGCGCAGTTGTGCAAACTTTTTCCAGCACCTGCCGGTGGGCCGGGTTGGGTCAAGTCGGTGTTGGGCCCCATGCCGTATCTGAAAATCGTACCTACCAATGGAGTTGATGAATTCAATATTGCCCAGTGGCAAGCTGCCGGGGTATTTGCGATGGGATTTGTTGCGCCACTGTTTGTCCCGGAAGATATCGCTGCCGGCCGTTGGGATGTCATTGAAGCAAGGGCTGCGCGTTGTATCTCAGCAGTGCAGGCAGGCTGAGTTTTTTATAACCAGCCCAGCCAGACACCAAATACCATCACCATGATCGCAACGATCACCCACATCGTAGCGACCACCCTTGACTGGCGCCGGATATCATCCAGGTCATATACCCAGAACGCGACCAGGAAGAACCACAGATAGCCCACTGCATAGATCAGCCAGGGAGCCGTCGCACTCCACCACGGCCAGTCCCATGTGAGTGCATCGATGCTGTTCAGCAAGATTTCTACCAGCACGCAGATTGCTGAGCCCGCAAGGGCAATAAACCACCGATTGGGAATGCCGAGTATTTTTGCTGCCGGGTCCGGCAGCAGCATTTTCGACCATGCGATCCCTGCAATCGCAAACATGAACATGATTTCGATGTTCAGGCCGATCAGCACGAGGTAGGCCGTATCGCCGGGGGTTGCCCAAAGCGGGGCGTAGCCGTTCAGATGGAAGAACACGGAGTTCAGGATTTCGTTGATGGAATCCGCCCCCCAGTAAGCCAGCCCGGCGAACACCGTGTTCCAGTTCTTATTGTGCATCTCCAGGCTGTATATGTAAGTCACAATGGCGAGCAGGGGAATGACATACCACTGGAAATGGGAGGGATCCCGCAATAACTCCTGGGCTTGTTGTGCGAATTCGGTAGGCATCTGCCGATTATATCGCAGCACACCAATCGACTGGCTCTTGACAAATTAGATTTACGTTAACGTAAACGTAAGCTATAATCCCACGACCCCGCAGGGACAAATGGGATGATCAATACCTACAGTATCAGTGAGCTTGCCGGCGAATTTGACGTAACAACCCGTACGATACGGTTTTACGAGGAAAAGGGGTTGCTGAATCCAAAGCGCGAAGGAACCCGCCGGATCTACAATCCGGCTGACCGCACCAAACTTCGGTTGATCCTGCGCGGCAAGCGCCTGGGTCTGAGCCTGGACGAGAGCGCGGAAATTATCCTGATGTACGGAACACCGGGCAGTAATCAAAAGCAACTGGAAAAGCTGATCGCGACATACGCGGAAAAGCGCGTCGAACTGGAACGTCAGCAGGCTGATCTGAACGCCATGTTGAAAGAACTGGCAGAAGCCGAAGACAAGTGCAGGGTCGCCCTGGCGGAATGCCTTAACGGAGAAAATAATTTATGAATACCCATTTTCCTTCACTGGATTTTGATCTGGGTGAAGAAATCGAAATGCTGCGGGAAGCCGTTTACCAGTTCGCCCGCTCCGAGATTGCGCCGCACGCCGCGCGAATTGACAAGGATAATCTGTTTCCCCATGAACTGTGGCGCAAGCTGGGTGATATGGGTTTGCTCGGGATTACGGTTGAAGAAGCGTACGGCGGGACCGAAATGGGCTACCTCGCGCACTGCGTTGCGGTTGAAGAAATCAGCCGCGCCTCTGCCTCGGTCGGCCTGTCTTATGCGGCGCATTCAAATCTGTGCGTGAACCAGATACGAAAAAATGGCAGCGAGGATCAAAAACACAGGTATTTGCCCAAGCTGTGCAGCGGTGAGCATGTCGGTGCGTTGGCGATGTCGGAAGCAAATTCCGGATCGGACGTAGTCAGCATGGGCTTGCGCGCAGATCGTGATGGAGACCATTTCGTACTCAACGGCAGCAAGATGTGGATCACCAATGGACCTGAAGCAAATGTATACGTGATATACGCCAAGACCGATATCAACGCCGGGTCCGGCGGCATAACCGCTTTCATTGTCGAACGCGATTTACCCGGTTTTTCGCGCGGCGCGAAGCTCGACAAACTGGGGATGCGGGGCTCCAATACCTGCGAACTGTTTTTTGAAGATTGCAGTGTGCCGGCAGAGAATATCCTGGGACGCGAAAGTGGCGGCGTGCGAGTTTTGATGTCCGGACTGGATTACGAAAGGACGGTTCTGGCGGCCGGGCCTGTGGGCATCATGCAAAACTGCCTGGATGTGGTGGAGCCTTACCTGCATGAACGTAAACAGTTTGGCCGCAGCATCGGTGAATTCCAGTTGATGCAGGGCAAAGTGGCCGATATGTATACCACGCTCAGCGCTTCACGCGCGTACGTTTATGCCGTGGCTACCAACTGTGATCGAGGCAAGGAAAAGCGTAAGGATGCGGCAGGCGCGATTTTATTCACTTCTGAACGTGCCACGCAAATGGCGCTGGAAGCCATTCAGTGCCTCGGTGGAAATGGGTATATCAATGATTATCCGGCCGGGCGCTTATTACGTGACGCCAAGCTGTATGAGATCGGTGCCGGGACGTCCGAGATCAGGCGGATGTTGATCGGACGTGAGTTGTTTGCGGAAACAGCGCCATGAGCACGATTGAAACCCGGGTAAATACCCGTTCCGAAGAGTTTCTCGCCAACGCTTCGAATATGCGGGCCCTGGTTGAGGATCTGGAGGCCCAGGTCTCCCGGATTGGTAAAGGCGGGGGAGAAAAATATCAGCAACGGCACGAGTCCAGGGGCAAGCTGCTGGTGCGCGATCGTATAGACGCACTGATCGACCCCGGTTCAGCCTTTCTTGAGCTGTCTCAGCTGGCGGCCCAGGACGTTTACAGCGAACCGGTGGCCGCGGCCGGAATCATCACGGGTATCGGCAGGGTTGCAGGACAGGAATGCATGATTGTCGCCAACGATGCCACGGTCAAAGGCGGAACCTATTATCCGTTAACGGTGAAAAAACACCTTCGGGCGCAAACGATTGCGCAGCAGAATCAGTTGCCCTGTATTTACCTCGTTGACTCGGGTGGAGCTTACCTGCCGATGCAGGACGAGGTGTTTCCGGATCGTGAACACTTTGGCCGTATTTTTTACAACCAGGCCAATATGTCCGCACAGAATATTCCCCAGATCGCCATCGTGATGGGGTCGTGCACGGCCGGAGGAGCCTATGTGCCGGCAATGGCCGACGAGTCAATCATCGTGAAAAAGCAAGGCACTATTTTTCTCGGTGGACCGCCGCTGGTGAGGGCTGCGACCGGCGAAATTGTGTCTGCGGAAGAGCTCGGTGGAGCAGATGTACATACACGCGAATCCGGCGTAGCCGATCATTTTGCACAGAATGATCACCATGCGCTGAAGCTCGCACGCAGGGCGGTCAGCCGGCTGAACCGCGTAAAG
>Ga0265306_10000091_pt1 | contig 33190 bp, 35 predicted proteins | sample Helome_3_FD_192493 | JGI IMG/M metagenome (GOLD analysis project Ga0265306, IMG submission 192493) | Marine sediment microbial communities from subtidal zone of North Sea - Hel_20160420 (Illumina Assembly) | ecosystem: Environmental > Aquatic > Marine > Subtidal zone > Sediment ... | reverse complement strand
AATCAATGATGCGGCCGGGCGTGCCAATCAGAAGGTCGACGCCTTCCTGCAGTGTCTTGCGCTGCTTTTCATAGTCGGTGCCGCCGAACGCGATGCCGATCTTCAGTCCCGTGTGTTTCCCCAGGACCTCGGCGTCATTCGCGATCTGAACGGCCAGCTCGCGTGTGGGTGCGAGCGCAAATAGTCTGGGTTGGCGTTTCTCGCCGGCCGTTGTCGGCGTCTTAAGGAGTTGTTCGTAGGCGGCGATCAGGAAAGCAGCGGTCTTGCCGGTTCCCGTTTGCGCCTGGCCGGCAACATCGTGTCCCTTCAGCGCAATGGGGAGGGTGCTCGCCTGGATGGGTGTGCAGAACTCGAATCCCGCGTCACGGATACCGGCCCGCACGTTCTCTTGGAGCGGCAGGGCATCGAATCTGAGGTCGCTCAGATGGTTTTCAGACATAGAAATAAGACCAGAAAATATGCGTCAAAAGCTTGCAAAATGGCTCGCGAAGCGGTCAAATTGGCGTTAATTCGACGCGACAACCGTCGCACCCGCCAATTTCGATTTCCTAAGCGATCCAGAAAGAAGCCGGAAACAGCCGGAAATAGCCGGCAATAGAGCTGCGACATATTGCCTGATAGTTAGGGCAGCGTCATCCGTTTTTGCAATGTTCGTTGGTCTGGGAAACAGACGACGAGCCAAAATCACTATCAGTAGACACTTTCATTTGGAGGAAGTAGCCGGTGAGCGACAATATTGTGCACACATCGGACGGCACATTCGAAGCCGACGTTTTACAAAATGACAAAGCAGTACTGCTCGATTTTTGGGCCGAGTGGTGTGGCCCCTGCAAGATGATCGCGCCGCTGCTCGAAGAGGTTGCCGTTTCGCACGCAGACAAGCTTGCGGTCGTCAAGCTGAACGTTGACGACAATCCGAATACCGCGCAAAAGTTCGGCATTCGCAGCATTCCGACATTGATGTTGTTCAAGGATGGCGCCGTGCAGGCGCAAAAAATGGGTGCGATGCCAAAATCGCAACTGGAAGAATTTCTGGAAACCAATCTGTGAGAGGGTACTTGGGTACTTCAACGAAAAACCGCCCGAACAAATCGGGTAACAAGAGCAAAGGCAATCCGAATCGTCGACGTCGTCGTCGCGCACCACAGCACGAGTATCCCGATGATGATGGAAATCTCGAGGTAATACCGCCCGAGCAGCTCGAAGCCAGCAAAAACGTCATGAACCTGACGGAGCTGAAATCACGTCCGGCCGCTGCGCTCGTCGAATTGGGTGAGTCACTCGGAATCGAGGGTCTCGCGCGGTCGCGCAAGCAGGACATGATATTTGCCATCCTCAAGGCGCACGCTGCCAATGGAGAGGATATTTATGGCGATGGTGTCCTCGAGATTCTGCAGGATGGCTTTGGTTTCCTGCGTTCGTCGGATGGCTCGTACCTTGCAGGTCCTGATGATATTTATGTCAGCCCGAGCCAGATCCGGCGCTTTGCCTTGCGCACCGGCGATACGGTCTCCGGCCTGATTCGTCCGCCGAAAGACGGCGAGCGTTACTTTGCATTGCTCAAGATCGGGCAAATCAACCACGACGCCCCGGCTAACGCTCGCAGCAAGGTCCTCTTCGAGAACCTCACGCCGTTGTTTCCGAAAGAGCGCCTCAAGCTCGAGCAGGGCAATGGCAGCACCGAGGATCTGACGGCCCGTATCATCGATATGGTGGCTCCGATTGGTAAGGGCCAGCGTGGCCTGATCGTCTCGCCACCGAAGGCGGGTAAGACAATGCTGCTGCAGAACATCGCATCGGCAATCTGTGCCAATACGCCCGACGTTGACCTCATTGTGTTGCTCATCGACGAACGCCCCGAAGAAGTGACGGAGATGGAGCGCACGGTGCGTGGTGAGGTTGTGTCGTCGACGTTTGACGAACCCGCGAGTCGTCACGTGCAGGTCGCCGAGATGGTCATTGAGAAGGCGAAGCGCCTCGTCGAACACAAGCGTGACGTTGTCATTCTGCTTGACTCGATTACGCGCCTGGCGCGCGCTTACAACACGGTCGTTCCGTCGTCTGGCAAGGTCCTGACCGGCGGTGTCGACGCCAATGCCCTGCATCGTCCGAAACGATTCTTCGGTGCGGCGCGAAACATCGAAGAAGGTGGCAGCCTGACGATTCTGGCGACGGCGCTCGTGGATACCGGCTCAAAAATGGATGAAGTGATTTACGAGGAATTCAAAGGCACCGGCAACATGGAGATCCACCTGGATCGCCGCATCGCCGAAAAGCGCGTATTCCCGGCGATCAACATCAACCGCTCCGGCACGCGCAAGGAAGAGTACCTGACCGATCCCGATGAGCTGCAGAAGATGTGGGTCCTCCGCAAGGTCCTGCACCCGATGGACGAACTCGCGGCGGTCGAGTTCCTGTTGAACAAGTTGCAGGACACGAAGACCAATGTGCAGTTCTTCGAGGCAATGAAGCGCTAGCCGAATACCGCCTGGATGCCCTATCGGGCCGAAAAGCCGCACCTGACCCGCTCAAGCAGCGCAGTTGGCAGGACCGTGCCAACCCGCGGCCACGGAGTCGAGTTCTGGCGGGAGCAACAACGTACCACCGGATTCAATGCCAGACCGTCTTCATGATCCGTAGTCGCTGAGCAGGAACAGCCCTTTCCGACCTGTGCCGCAAGGTGGATTTCCCCGGTTGCCAGGCCCGGTTTGACCGAACCAACGCTCACCGGTGGCCAATCAGGCGTAGAATATAAGCCACTCGCGACCGATTCTTGCGGCAGCGACCGTCTGATGATCGAGTACCCGGAGTGCTTCGATATGGCGGTCTATTTTCAAGACAAAAAGCTTGTAAAACAGTTGCTTCGCGGCGATTCGCGCGCATTCGACCAGTTTTTCGATGAAAATTTTGCACGCCTGTACCGGTTTGCCCTGGTTCGCCTGTCGGACGACCCCGATGCCGCCCGGGAAGTGGCGCAGATCACCCTGACTCGCGCGATCAGAAAACTCCATACCTATCGGGCGGAAGCGGCCCTCTTTACCTGGCTTTGTGCGATATGCCGAAATGAAACCAGTGACTGGCTGGCGAAACAGGGCCGATATCGCGAGCACATCGTGCTGACCGAGGACATCCCCGAGATCCAGGCGGCCGTCGACTCTCTTCGGGCGCCCGAACAGATGAGTCCGGAACGGCACTATCGCCGTGTCGAGGTCTTGCGGTTGATACAGGTTGCGTTGGACAAGCTGCCGGCACGGTATGGCGATGTCCTCGAATGGAAATACATTGAAGGGCACTCGGTAAAGGACATATCCGCGAGGTTGGATATGGGTACGGAGGCGACGCAATCCCTGTTGGCGCGTGCCAAACGGGCGTTTGCCGAAGTGTATTCGTCACTGACAAACAGAATCGAGACCAACGAGAGCGAATTGGTGAACTCATGAATGACTTCGATCAAAGTACGGGCGTTCCCTCCGAAGACGCACTGGAACAATTGCTCAAGCGCGCGGTGCCACGACCAACCCCGTCAGAATCCGACGAAGCGGCGGTGCGGCAAGCCGTTCGGGCCGAATGGCAACGGGTCAGCAGCACGCGTCAGTCGCACCGACGCGTGCTGAGCTACGCGCTCGCCGCGACCGTCTTGATTGGTGTATTCGCGGCTTTCAGTGTGTTTCGCCCGTCGCCCATCGAAGCGGTGCAGGTCGCTACGATCGAGAAGAGTTTTGGTTCGATGTACCTGCTCGGTGACCAGTCGGAATTGCGTGAGACCGACGACCTGTCCAGCGTTCTTCTGGGACAGACCGTCGTCACAGGCGCGCAGGCGGGAATCGCGCTTGCCTGGGGCAACGGTGGCTCCCTGCGTGTGGACGAACACACGAGGCTTGAATTTGCGACTGACAACTCTGTTTATCTGAAATCCGGTCGAGTGTATTTCGACTCTGAGCCCTCAGCAATGATTGCGGGCACGAGGACCATCGGGTCCACGGATTTCGTCGTTGTTACCGAGTATGGAGAAATTGCTCACATTGGTACGCAATTCATGACCCGTGTCGATTCCGGCAAGCTGACGGTCAGCGTACGGGAAGGCCAGGTTGATGTGGACGGTTCCTACCACAGTCACGTCGCAACGTCCGGACAACAAGTAACGTTTGCCGGACGGCAGCAGCCAACTGTCCTGAGTCTTAGCGCGCATGCAAACGACTGGAACTGGGTTAGCCGGACATCGCCGCCCGCTGATGTCGATGGAAAATCGATCTTTGAGTTTCTGCAGTGGGTACACAGGGAGACCGGCCTGGAAACAAGGTTCGAAGGGCAGGCTGAACAAGCCGCACGAAATGATCTGCTGAAAGGAGCAACCATCGACGCCGAGCCTCTGGACGCATTGACACGATGGATGGCGACGACTGCACTTGAATACGAAGTTAACGAAAACGAAGGGGTGATCTACGTTCGCGATAACCGGTAGACAACCGACTCTCACCGTATTGCTGTTAGTGGTGAGTTGGGCCGTTTCCTTTTCGTCAGCTGTGCTGGCCGACGACGGGCAGGCTGTAACGTTCATTGGCCGCACAGTCGCAGGCGTCATCGATGAGTTTCGCGATCAGGGGCAGCCGTTCGCTTACAGCACCAGCCTGGTCCGCGACGACCTCCTGGTTACGAGTGAACCGTCGCCCGGTACGCCACTCGAAATCGCACGACAGATTCTTGAGCCGCATGGACTCGCCGTGAAGCTCGAGGCGGGCCTTTACCTGGTCGTCAGGGCGAAACCCGAGCCGAAGAGCGAGACGACTCCCGTCGCCCAAACCGAGCCGCAATTGTCCGACATCGAAACAGTCGTCGTCGCAGCCAGTCGCTACGAGATTTCAAGGGATATCTCGACCTCACAATTCGCGATCGACAGGCGCACGATCCAGAACATGCCGGATATCGGCGAGGACCCAATCCGCGTTACACAACGACTGCCCGGCACGGCCGCCAGTGGCGCATCCGCTGTCGCACATTTTCGCGGCGGAGAACAGGACGAGATTGGTTTGGTGTTGAACGGCCAATGGTTGTTTGACCCTTTTCATATTCGCGACTACCAGAATATTTTCAGTACGATCGACGCTCGAGCGATCGAAGGCGTCGAAGTTTATACGGGCGGCTTCCCGGTTCGTTACGGTGATCGCATGAGCGGTCTCGTGCTGATGGATTCGCTGAACTCGGAGAAGTCGAGGCACACTGAAATCGGACTCAGCGTTTTCAACACGTCCCTGCTATCAGCGGGTAGCGACGGTGAAAAGAACTGGCTGTTTTCGGCGCGACGCGGAAACCTGGATCTCGTCATCGATTCAAAATGGGGCAAACCGTCCTATTTCGACGTATTCGGCGAGTACTCGTTCGAGGTAACGCCGGATCTGAAATTGTCTGTCAATGCCCTGTTCGCCGACGATCAGATCGAGCTCGTGTTGGAAACAGATCCCGCCGAACGCGAGCAGGTTGTCAGTGATACCAATAACGCACAGTTTTGGCTGCGCCTGGACAGTAATTGGTCACCGACGCTCAGTAGCAGCACCGTATTGTCGATAGTCGATTACAGCAACACCCGTAATGGTATTACCAACGACTCGGAGAAAATGGTTGCTGTCGTTGACGATGTCAGGGATGTTCAGCAGTTCTCTTTGCGCCAGGATTGGGTGTGGAGTCCGTCACCCCGCCACAGGGCGCAATGGGGGATCCACGCCACGTACGGCGAAGCGGATTACGCGTACGACGGACGTGCAGAGTATTTCGGACTGCAGGCAATCTACGAAAATCAGCCTGCCGACGTTGAGCGATCCCTGGTAGCCAGCCCGCAAGGCGGCAGTTACGCTGTGTACCTATCGGACCGATGGCGGCTCTCCCCGCATTCTGTCGTCGAGTGGGGTCTGCGGTGGGATGATCAGACGTACACGGATTTGAGTTCCGACTCACAACTGAGTCCGCGTCTGAATGTCATGGTACGGCCCTGGGAAAATACCGAAATACGATTGAGTGTGGGCCGCTACCACCAGTCGCAACCGCTGCAATCCCTTCAGGTCGAAGACGGCATCACGAATTTCTGGCCCGCTCAAAGGGCGGATCACCTCATCGTCGGGGTCAAGCACCTCTTGCGGAACGAGACATCCGTCCGCCTGGAAGCGTTTCAAAAGGAAATTCGCGATGTTCGCCCGCGTTTCGAAAACCTCTACGACCCGCTGGGCCTGATACCGGAGTTGCAGGCAGATCGCGTAAGGCTCGAGCCGTCCAGTGCCGAAGCGCGTGGCGTGGAGCTATCGGCCGACGGAACGAAAGATGCCTGGAGTTGGTGGGCCACCTACACCTGGTCGGAAGTCAACGATCGAATCGACGGTAGCGATGTGCCGCGAAGTTGGGACCAGCGTCACGCCGCTCAGGGCGGCTTCGGCTGGACCAACGAAGTATGGAATTTCTCGGCGGCTGCCAGTGTTCATTCTGGTTGGCCGAAGACCGACCTGACATTGGTTGAAGACGGTATCGATGAGGACGGCGAGCCGATCAATGTTGCAGTACCGGGACCACGAAACGAATTGCATCACCCAACGTTTGCCAGTGTCGATGTTCGCCTCAGTCGCAGATTCAAGGTGCGCCGCGGATCGCTGTTGGCTTTCATCGAAGTCTCAAACCTCTTCAACCGTCGCAATGTCTGCTGTGTCGACTGGGACCTGGACGAAGATGCGCTCGGCAATGATGTCCTCGAGCACAGTCTCGATTATTGGATGCCATTGTTGCCCGCAATCGGCGTGCTCTGGGAATTTTGAGTTCACGGCGATACCGTGGTTTCTCGCCACAAGTCCACGGCGTGCTGGTAAATCCGCAGGTGTTTGCCTGCGTCGGCGTCGCTCTGATAGATGATCCCCGACGCTCGCTTGTAGACGGCCCGGGTTAACGGATTCTTCCCGGGCGAGTGACCATGATGCGTCAGGACGAAAGGTATGGAGCGCGTCAACGTCAGCAACAAGCCCGACCGGCCTTCCGCGGGATCGTGTACGTGCACGATGTCGAGATGCGGCATCAGGCAGTAAGCCATGACAGCCGAGTGGACGACAGGTCCGACGGTCACGTCGTCAATCAGGTCCAGGCGCTTGGCAAGGGCCACATTGCCGACGAGTAGATACTGTTGAACGCCGAGTTTTTGCAGTGCCTCAATCAGCTTGACGAAGTGTTCCCCAGCGCCATTGAACGACCTCGCGAGATTGATGTGGCCGATATGCACTTCAGTCTCCATCATCGCTGAGTCGCTCCTCGATCAGGTCCGCCAATGCCTGTTGAACACGTTCCGACGGATCGTTGGATGCGATAGCAACGACGGTGTCAATATCAGCATCGGGATGGTCAATTAACAATTGCACCGCCTCTTCGCGAACGGCGACACTGGGGTCGGAGAGCAGCACCAAAGCCGCGTTGAGCGCCGCCGGATCATTGACACCCGATAACAGAGTCAGGCCGCGAACCCGGGTGCGAGGTGTCACGCTGCGCGTCATGTCCAGCGCGGCAATCATCGGCGTGCGAACCGGTGTGGCGCTTGAAATGTTTTCCCGATCGGGGGCTGTGACCGCTGTGATGTTCCGTGTCGAGAATACGAAAAGTCGCGCGCCATCCTGATCTTCGATCAGCAGGTAGCTCTCATCACGCATTTGTTGACGCACCCGCTTTCGAAGTGGCTCGTCGGCCGTTGCCGGCGACGGTGCGGCAAGAAGCAGCACGAGGCCGCAAAGGGCCCCGCACCGCACTGCAGCGGAAGCTGCGCGCACTATTCGTCGAGAGCAAAGCAACTTTCGGTTGCCGTTTGATTGTAGCTTTCTTCGCGTGCGAGGATTTCGTACTTGAATTCGCCCTCGCCCTGGTCGATGAACTCGTCCGGAATCGTCATAGAGGTGACGCCCGGCGGGAGAATGACGCTCAGGACGCTGGCAAACTCCTCACCACCGATTTCCAGTTCCGTCTCGACGACGACCTGGTAATTGACAATATTGATGTCGGTCGAGTCTTGCGGATCGCCGAGGTCCGGGTGGGTTCGGGTCACATCGTTCCAGGCTATTGTGACGGGTTTTGATACCTCCACAAAGTCATCGTCGTCACAGTCCCCGTCGTAGTCGAACGATGTCACCGTTGGCGGCGCCGGCATCGCGTGCGTAATCTCGGTTTCGCTGTCCAGTTCGTCACCCTCGAGTGTCACGCCTTCGATATCGTAGGTGCCCGCCGGAAAACGATCGAAAAACTCCTCCGGCGCAAGATCATCGAAGGTGGGTTCCGCGCTCTCGAAGAATATCTCCGTCAGGCCTTGCCGCCGAAGGCGACCGCGAACTTTTACGTCAAGGATCTTGCGTTCGTTCTGATCTTCGATGCGCATTCGCTTCCACGGGTCGCCGTCGATCAGCGCGTGAATGCCCAGGTCGCCATCCGTGTTATTGAGTTCAAAAAATACGTGCGCCTCGGCAAATTCCGTTTCGTCGTCATCGGCAATGGCGGTAAGGGGTGTAAAGAGCAGGACACAGATGCCCGCACTTAAACTTAGGACTGTGGTTTTCATGGCGTTTCTCCTGACTGCCGCTTATGTCGGCTACCCCCTAAGACGGGACTGAGTCAGGAAATCGGTCGGCGAGCTTGGCCTAAGTGACGGTTCCCCTGTAGACGGGCAGGTCGTCCCCTATCTGAAACCAGGGTTGCTTGTCTTCCGTCCAGATATGCGCCCGCATCGTCGGGGATGAGGGGTCGTCGAGACAATTTACCGTGATGTCGATTTCGCCGGGCCGCTTGTCGTTTTCGTAGCTGATGGACGAACCACAATTGCGGCAGATTCCGCGCGTCACGCCAGGTGATGAGCGGTGCCAGTGCAACTCACCCTGCGTTGTTTTGAACGTGTCCCGGGCGTATGTTGCCCAGGCGACGACGGGCGCGCCGGCGGCGCGCTGGCAGCTCTCGCAGTAACAAAGACACGCGAAGGATTCCGGACCACGTACCTCGAACCGAATGTCTCCGCAATAGCAGCGGCCCTGAATCAAGTGCTTGCTCATGATTTGTGGCCTTCGAAGAAATCGACCCTGCCCGTTTCGATGGAGTACTCGGCGCCGACGATTCTGAGTTCGCCGTCGCTGATGTACTGCTCGAGAAGGCGTGAGCCCTGCGAGAGTTGTTCGACAGACGCGTGTATGTTGGCGCGCACTGCCGCCCGGGTCAGCGTCTCTTCGTCGCTGTGTGCGTGCGCGTTGAGAACCGGCTCTACAGCAGGCCGCACCCGGTCCACGATTGCCCGAAGATTGGGCGAGCGGTGCGTTTGCTCGAGCGAGAGTTCCTTGAGTGTTGCAACAACCGCGCCACAATTCGAGTGTCCGAGCACAACGACGAGTTTCGTTCCAAACTGGCTGGCGGCGAATTCAATGCTGCCAACTTGTGACGGGGCAACGACGTTGCCGGCGACACGGATGACAAACAGGTCCCCGAGTCCCTGGTCGAAGACCAGCTCGACCGGAACCCGGGAGTCGGAACAGGCCAGAACGATGGCGAACGGCGCCTGTCCGTCGCTCATACCGGCCTGGTGAGAGCGGCTGGCCATCGAGCCCGCGTCAATGTCACCCGCGGCAAAGCGGCGATTGCCCTCACGCAGCTTCATTAGAGCGTCTTCAGCTGAAATCATGAGCGCCAGTATCTGGCACGCACCGGCTGGCTGCAAGGACTGTCAGCCCGCCTGCCAACGGTGCAGGAATACGGGTGTGCCTGCGGGGAAGTGACTTTTCTCTCTGGCGAGTTCGACGTAACCGTCCGTTGCGGACAGGGCGGCAAAATCACCCGAGGTATTGGTCTTGACCGGCATCGCCAGCACCTGGCCGGCCGCGTTCGACAACAGACGTACCGGCTGAAAACAGGTCAAGTCCGGTTCGAACCGTATGTCGCTCGCGAGCGTCGCAAATTCAGGCGCTCGTGGCGTCGCCGCCGATGCGGCTTCGAGCGCCTCAATGACATAGTGGCGGCAACAGACCAGCGCCGAGACCGGATTTCCAGGTAAGGCGAACACGGCCTGGTTTTCGGGGCCGATGCCGAACCACATCGGTTTGCCGGGTCGCTGGCTGACTTTGTGGAAGACCAGCTTGACGCCAAGCCCGGCCAGCACCTCGGGCACGTAGTCGGCCTGTCCCATCGAAACACCGCCACTCAAAATCAGAATGTCGGCCTTGTTCAGGTGCGTGGCGATGCGATCACGCAGTACATCGACATCATCGACGAGGTGGTCATGTTCACAGTCCATGTATCCTCGCGCCGTCAGCATTGCCTGAATGGCTGGTCCGTTCGACAGCCGGATCTGGTGCGGCTCGATGGCCTGGCCTGCCGGCACGAGCTCGTTGCCCGTCGAAATGACGCGGATCACGGGCCGCCGACTGACTTCCACTTCGGTCAGGCCCGAGGACGCGACAATCGCGATATCGAGCGGCGAAATGCGTTTGCCCGGATTCAGCAAATGAGTGCCCACGGCATGATCCGAACCGCGCGGGTGAATGAACTGGCCCAGCCTGGCCTCGTAGCCCCCTTCGACGGTTGCGACACCGGTCGCGGACGCGATGCGTTCAACCGGTATGATGCAATCTGCATTTTCCGGCAGCGTCGCACCGGTCATGATCTCGATGCATTTCCCATCTTGAAGTGTGACCTCCGCATCACCGGCAGCCTGCATAGCCTGGATCGGGAATTCCCGAATACCACTGTCAAAGTCCGCGAAACGAATCGCGATGCCGTCCATCATGACACGGTCAAACGGCGGCTGATCCCTCTCGGCGCGCACGACCTGACGGAGGACCCGGCCGCTGGCCTCGTCGAGCGGCGTTGACTCAGACGGAAATACAGTCGTTGCACCCAGTATCGCGTCTCTGGCCTCGGCTGTGGTCAGCATCGTTTTTGATTTTCTCGGGCGATGGCGCGATGACCAATATCGCGACGGTAGTAGACGTCTTCCCAGGATATCTTGTCCACGGCTTCGTACGCGCCGTGCGCGGCGCTGGCAACCGAATCGCCAAGGCCGACCACGCACAGGACACGACCGCCACTGGTGGTCACGTCCCGGCCATCGTTCGTTGTTCCCGCATGGAATACTTTTTGCGTTGTGCTGTCCGCCGCGTCGAGCCCGGATATCGGCTTGCCTTTTGCGTAGCCTGCAGGGTATCCGCCGGCGGCAAGTACCACGCCGAGGGCTGCGCGCGGGTCCCAGCTGGCGTTTTGTTCGCTCAAACGTCCTCCGAGCGTTGCCGCGCAGATAGCGACGAGATCAGACCGCAGGCGCATCAGGATCGGTTGCGTTTCCGGATCGCCCATGCGGCAATTGAACTCGATCACTTTGGGCGTGCCGTCCGCCATGATCATGAGTCCGGCATACAGGAAACCGAGATACGGGCTACCGTCTGCCTTCATGCCGGCCAGCGTTGGCTCAATGACCTCGTCCATGATGCGTCTTTCGATGTCTGGCGTGACGACCGGTGCCGGCGAGTAAGCGCCCATGCCCCCGGTGTTCGGGCCGACGTCGCCCTCGTCACGCGCCTTATGGTCCTGTGAGGTGGCGAGCGGCAGGATGGTGTCTCCGTCTGTGATGACGATGAAACTCGCTTCCTCGCCATCCAGGTACTCCTCAATGACGATACGAGCCCCTGCGGCACCAAAACGGCCAACGGCCAGCATGTCCGTCGCGGCTTTCGCGGCCTCGGCCTCGGTCATCGCGACAATGACGCCCTTGCCCGCGGCCAGTCCATCGGCCTTTATGACAATCGGCGCTCCCTGTTCGCGAATATAGTCGAGCGCCGGCGTCAGCTCGGTGAAGTTCCGGTAATCCGCGGTGGGGATGCTGTGTCGTGCCAGAAAATCCTTCGTGAAGGCCTTCGAACCTTCCAGCTGGGCCGCTTCGGCGACAGGTCCGAAGCAGGGCAGTTCGAGCGCATTGAATCGATCGACGATACCCGCAACCAGTGGTGCCTCGGGACCCACAATGGTCAGGCCAATCTCCTGGTCCCGGGCCAGCGCGACGAGGCTGTCTATGTCGTCGGACGCGACCGCGACATTGCGAACCCTCGGTTCGCGGGCCGTACCCGCATTGCCGGGTGCCACAAGCACCTCGTCAACCAGCGAGGATTGCGCGCACTTCCAGGCGAGCGCGTGCTCGCGACCGCCGCTGCCGATAACGAGAACTTTCATTAGTGGCGGAAATGGCGCATGCGCGTAAAGACCATGGCCAGGCCATGCTCGTTGGCGGCCTGGATGACCTCGTCATCACGCATCGACCCTCCTGGCTGGATGATGGCCGCAATGCCGTGTTCGGCGGCAGCGTCGATGCCATCCCGGAATGGAAAAAATGCATCCGACGCCATTACCGAACCTCTGACGTCGAGATTCTCATCGGCGGCTTTGATCGCCGCGATCCGGGTGCTGTACACGCGGCTCATCTGGCCGGCACCCACACCAACGGTCCTGTTCTCCTTGCAAAAGATAATGGCGTTGGATTTCACGTACTTGACGACGGTCCAGGCAAACAACATGTCCTGGACTTGCTGCGCTGTAGGGGCTCTTTCGGTAACGACCTCGAGATCGTCCGCGCCGACAATGCCGACATCGGTATTCTGTACGAGCAGGCCGCCCGAAATCTTTTTGAAATCAAAACTCGTCAGCGAAGTAGCCGGCCAGTCACCGGTCTCGAGTACTCGGACGTTCTTCTTGTGCTGGATGATTTCAAGCGCCTCCGCAGCGTAAGCCGGTGCCACGATCACCTCGACAAACTGGCGGTCCACGATGGCGCCTGCCGTCTTCGCGTCGAGGGGGCGATTGAATGCAATGATGCCGCCAAACGCTGACGTCGGGTCGGTCTCGAAGGCTTTGTCGTAGGCGTCGAGAATGTTGTCGGCAACAGCGACGCCGCAGGGGTTGGCGTGTTTGACGATGACGCAGGCTGGATCTCCGAACTGTTTCACGCATTCCAGGGCAGCATCGCTGTCGGCGATGTTGTTGTAGGACAATGACTTGCCCTGCAGCTGCCTTGCAGCGGCCAGTGAGCCTGCCGGAGCGTGCTGATCCACGTAGAACGCCGCCTGTTGGTGTGGATTTTCACCGTATCGAAGCCGTTCCGACAGGCTGCCCGCATACAGGAAACGCTCGCCGAGCGCGTCGTCCCCCAGCGATCGCGACAGGTAACCGGTGATGGCCGTGTCGTAGGCGGCCGTGTGTGCATAGGCTTTGGCTGCAAGGCGGCGGCGATCCTCGAGAGAGAGTTGGCCGTCCTTCAGCATGTCGAGAATCGACTCATAGTCGTCCGGGCTTACGACGACGGCCACGCCATCATGATTTTTTGAAGCGGCGCGAATCATTGCCGGTCCGCCGATGTCGATGTTCTCTATTGCGTCATCGATCGTCGCATCGTCGCGTGCGATCGTTTGTTCGAATGGATACAGGTTGACGACGAGCAGATCGATCGGCTCGATGCCATGCTCGGCCATGACGGCCTCGTCGGTGCCACGACGGCCCAGGAGTCCCCCATGGATGGTTGGGTGCAGCGTTTTCACGCGACCGTCCATGATCTCCGGAAACCCCGTTTTCTCCGAGACCTCAATGACATCCAGTCCGGCATCGCGCAGTTGACGGCAGGTGCCGCCGGTCGAGAGCACTTCTACGCCAAGCTCGGCGAGGCCCGTTACAAATGGAATCAAGCCACGCTTGTCAGAGACACTGACGAGCGCGCGTCGTACGTTCAACATGGGTGCACCTGGTAGAAAAGAGGGATGCCGAAACGGCTCCTACTTGATGAGCAAATAAGTCCTGAGTTTCTTTCGCAAGGTACCGCGGTTGATGCCGAGAATGCCGGCAGCCTGGCTTTGGTTGCCTTGCGTGTAATCCATGACGGCCTTGAACAAGGGTCGTTCAACCTCGCTCATAACAAGATCATACAAGTCGCCGGGGCGGTCGCCATCTAAAGTCGTAAAGTACTGATCGAGTGCATCTTCAGTGTGTTTGCAGAGCGGTTTCTTGCTTTTCCGGGACGTCAGGTCGGTGTTTTTGTTATTCGTTCTTTGGGCCACGTTGGTCAGTTCCTGAAGAATTCCTTCGTCAATCTGATTTGTTCTGAAGCATGCTCGACACGCACGACCTGATGACGAAAATCGGCGGCATTATCCAGACTTTTGCAGTACCAGGTCAGATGCTTGCGTGCCACTCGAACGCCGGTCAGATCCCCATAAAACCGGTGCATATCGCTCAAGTGGCCGAGCATAATATCACGCAATTCAGTTTTATCTAGTTGCGTATTTTCCGCAGTCGGATTTAGAAGTATTCCAAGTTCGCGGAAGATCCACGGGCGGCCCTGGGCGCCGCGACCAATCATCAAGCCGTCTGCATTGCTTAGGCGCAAAACCTCAAGCGACTTCTCCGCTGTGCGAATGTCGCCGTTGGCGATGACCGGTATGGAAACTGACTGTTTGACAGCGGCGATGGTCTCGTATTCGGCGTCACCCTTGTACCCGCACGCGCGCGTACGCCCATGAATGGCGAGCGCCGCCACGCCGGCATCCTCTGCGATCTGCGCGATGTCGACGGCATTGCGGTGTTCGGTGTCCCAGCCGGTGCGGTACTTCAGCGTCACCGGGACGTCCACGGCAGCGACGACGGCGTTGAGAATTGATGCCACGAGCTTCTCGTCTCTGAGAAGCGCAGAGCCGGCGAGTTTCCTGCACACTTTCTTGGCAGGACAGCCCATGTTGATGTCGATAATTTGCGCGCCGCGTTCGACGCAGGCGATGGCCGCGACCGCAAGCTGCCCGGGCTCGGATCCCGCAATCTGCACGGCAACGGGCTCGGCGTCGAGATCGAGGTCAAGCCGGTGACGCGACTTCGCGGTTTGCCAGAGGCTGGTGTCTGCCGTCGTCATTTCGGAGGTTGTCATGCCGGCGCCGAAGCGGCGGCAGAGACGTCGGAACGGCGCGTCGGTAACGCCGGCCATGGGGGCAAGCACAAACGGGCTCGACAGCGTGTAAGGCCCGATTTTCAGCGGCCTCATCTGAAGTCGGGCATGTTGCAGCGCAGTTGTCCCTCTGACAATCGGTAACAGGCTTTGAGTTTATAGCCGGTCGCCGCTGCCGACGGCGATTGAACGGAAATGACGGCGAAAAAAGTGCCGCCCGGCTGTACCAGTTGGGCCAGGTCCGCGCCGTTGCCCAGGTATTCGGTCGGGCTGAGTACTCGGCTGCCGATGGTTTCCTCGAAACGATCGGTCAGCGACAGGCTAATTAACGGGTAGGCCAGTGGCTCATCGGACTTGTTGCCCAGTCGCGAGGAAATCGTCAGTTGTTCGTTGTTCGTCGCCGCATCTCCCTGGACAGCCTCGTCGGTTGCTTCGAAACGCCAGCCGGTGACGTCCCAGGCCGGCAATATCGGCCTGCCGATCGCTTGATACGCCGGGCCAAGGACATTATTGATGGCCGGAATGGTGGCAAGCCGATCACGTGACTGGTGTACAAGCTGGAACATAAGAACGACGGCGAGCGCAATGATCATGCCGATCTGTCGGCGGTCGTACCGGGGCAGTGCTACGGCTTCGGCTTCGTCGAGGATCTTCGCTCGCTCGGCGAGCGCCGCCGCAGCCGCAACATCCGCGTCGCGTTTCTCATCACTGAGCGCCGTGCGAACAAATTCGCCTTCCATGACGATCGATTCGAAACCCACAGCGTCGTCTTCCTGATCAGATCTCCGTCTTATTCTCTCGGCTGATTTTTCGTCCTCCGATTCTTCCTCAATCGCGTGCGTCGATTCAATTTCGTCCTCTTCGATTACCGCGTCAAGCGACAACTCATCGTCCGATTCCGGCGTATCGACACGAGTCTCAGTAACGCCGCCGTCCATAGCGCTCGTTTCTTCTGCGTCCGCGAAAAAGTCCTGATCGAAAACATCCGATTGCTCTTCCAGTTCCTTGATGGCGGTATCGACAGAACCAAATTCAATCGGGCTGTGTTCCTCAGGTTCGTCCCCAGGCGCTTCGTCGTCCAGTGAACGATTTCGCGTGTCTTCGTCGTCTGGCTCTGCCTCGATTTCTGTCAACGTCCAGTCGTTTGCCGCAGGGGCGACACCGTCCGCGGTCTCAGGCTCGGTCGTGTCGTCAACCTCATGCAGTATATCCGCCCATTCATCCGCTTCGCCAAGATCGATGTCATCACCCGGGTCGTCGCTGTCGGCAGTCGATTCGGTGCTTTCGCCGGGCTCAGGCGCAATTTCGAACTCCTCGAAAGCGGCCGATTCCGGCAGGTACGATGACTCGTCGTCCAGGTCGAAATCGTCCGGTAGCGGTGTGTCGTCGTCGAAACGCAGTTCCTCGACCGGTGTCTGCGCTGGTGCATTGGCCGATTCTTCGAAAATCTCGCTTGCTTCGACGCTGCTCGGTGTGCTGGTGAGAAACTGATCGACGGGTGTTGGCGACTCGTCGAGCAGCTCGTCGAGCAGCTCTTCGACATCAACATCGACATCAGCATCGACATCGGTGTCGACCTCGTCGTCCAGCACCCGCCATTCAACGCCGGTGTCTTCAATACGAATATCATCAGGACCCGCGAGTTCGTCGAGCGTTTTTAGAAGCGCGGCACTTTGTTCGGCTGAAATCGACTTTGGACTGCCTTCGCCGGCCGCGGCCGGTTCCGCCGTGATCGCCGCAGCCGACGCCAGTGGTTCGTCGGCCTCGGCTTGCTCGGGCATGGCCTCCGATAAGTACTCGAGTGCATTGAAGGCATTGCCACAGCCGCCACACCGCACCTTGCCGGCGGCCTGTTTCAGGACGTCCGCCGTGACGCGAAACGCTGTGCTGCACTCAGGGCATTGCGTGTACATTGCCTGGTGTTATCTCCTCGTTCCCGTTAGCCGCGACCAGGTTTGACCGTCTTGTCCGCGGAACACCGGCTCGTCGAATTCGATCCAGGGCGCGTAGGCCGCCATTACGGCCGTGGCTTGTTCACATAATACGCCGGATAACGCAAGCATACCGCGGCTCGAGAGCCTTGATGTGATGGACTCGGCAAACTCAACAAGTGGCCCGGCGAGGATGTTCGCGACGACGACGTCAAATTCCCCCTCAATATCGTCGGTCTGACCGCAGACGAGAAGCGCATCGGCCACGTCATTGAATTCGGCATTCTGGGACGTCGCGATGACGGCCTGCGGGTCGATGTCCATCGCCGTCGCGGCACGACACCCCAGCTTCAGGGCGGCAATGGCCAGTACGCCGGAACCGCAGCCAAAATCCAGCATGGATTTGTCGCGGAGCGGCATACCATCCAGCCATTCGAGGCAAAGCGCGGTCGTCGCGTGTGTGCCGGTACCGAAGGCGAGTCCGGGGTCGAGTCGAACGGTCACGGCGTCGTCCTGATCGACATGACTGTCGCCAGGCGTGATCCAGAGTCGCCTGCCGAATTTCATCGGGCCGAAATCCTTGAGCCACTCCCGTTCCCACGCGCGATCAGGCAGGTTTTCTACCTCGTGCGGAGGGAGCTCGACAAGATCGAACGCCGCCAGCAATCCGTCTTCGAGTCGCTTGAAATCTGTGTTGGGTGCGAACAATCCGGTGATTCGGGTCGCAACCCAGAGCGGCGTTTCGCCGGGGCCCGGTTCGAGCACCGGGTCATCACCCGCATCACTCAGAGTGACTGAGTGCGCACCGTGCCGATTGAAGATGTCTTCAACCGCCGTGGGGCTCAGTGTGCCGAGATTCATGACAAACTGGCGCCATTCCACCGATGACTTGCTCCGCGTCAAACCAGGCCGAGACGTTTCTCGAGGTAGTGAATATCGGTGCCGCCCGCCTGGAAAGCAGCGTGCTGGAAAATTTCCTGGTGCAACGGAATATTGGTCTTGATGCCTTCGATAACGACCTCGCTCAAGGCGCTGCGCATGCGCGCAAACGCGGCGTCACGGGTCGCACCGTGAGCGATCAGTTTGCCAATCATTGAGTCGTAGTAAGGCGGCACTTTGTAGCCGCTGTATATGTGGCTCTCGACACGTACTCCCGGCCCGCCGGGCGAATGCCACAGCGTGACCAGTCCTGGCGAGGGCATGAAGTTCTTTGGGTCCTCGGCATTCACGCGGCACTCAATGGCATGCCCCTGAATCCTCACGTCATCCTGTGTGAACTGGAGTGCTTCGCCATTGGCGATTCGCAGTTGCTCACGAACGATATCGATACCGGTGATCATCTCGGTTACCGGGTGTTCGACCTGCAGCCGAGTGTTCATTTCAATAAAGTAGAACTCGCCATTCTCGTAAAGAAATTCGAATGTTCCGGCGCTGCGGTAGCCGATTTCCTTGCACGCATTCACACAGCGTTCGCCGATGCGATTGCGTTGCTCTTCCGTGATCCCCGGGGCAGGTGCCTCTTCGATGACTTTCTGGTGGCGCCGCTGCATCGAGCAGTCGCGCTCGCCAAGGTGAATGGCGTTGCCATGTGTGTCAGCGAGAACCTGGAATTCAACGTGCCGGGGCGCCTCGAGGAACTTCTCCATGTAGACGACGTCATTGCTGAACGCCGCGCGTGCTTCGGCCTTCGTGACCGTAATGGCCGCCGTGAGCGACGCTTCGGCGTGCACGACGCGCATGCCGCGCCCGCCGCCGCCGCCGGAGGCCTTGATGATGATCGGGTAGCCGATATCACGAGCGAGGCGCATGTTTTCGTCGGGGTCGTCACCCAGCGGGCCGTCCGAACCGGGCACGCAAGGGACTCCCGCGGATTTCATCGCCCTGATGGCCGAAACCTTGTCACCCATGAGGCGAATGGAATCGGCCTTGGGCCCGATGAATGTGAAACCGCTCGATTCGACGCGCTCCGCGAAGTCAGCGTTTTCTGAAAGAAACCCGTAGCCAGGATGAATGCCGGTTGCGTCGGTGACTTCTGCTGCGCTGATGATCGCAGGCATGTTGAGATAACTCTCGGTCGATGGCGGAGGTCCGATGCAGACCGTTTCGTCGGCGAGCAGCACGTGTTTCAGGTTATTGTCTGCTGTGGAGTGCACCGCGACGGTCTTGATATCCATTTCGCGACAGGCCCGCAGGATGCGCAATGCAATCTCGCCGCGATTCGCTATGACTATCTTTTCCAGCATGTCAGCTCGACCTGCTAGCTGCCGTGACGTTGATCGATGACGAACAACGTCTGGCCAAATTCAACCGGCTCACCATTCTGAATGCGGATCGACTTGATGGCGCCTGATACATCGGCTTCGATCTGATTCATCATTTTCATAGCTTCGATAATACAAAGCGTATCGCCCTCGTTGATTCGATCGCCGACCTGAACGTACGGTGCGGCACCCGGCGACGATGCCCCGTAGTAGGTTCCGACCATGGGCGCTTTCACTTCATAACCGTCCTCTTCGACGGCTGCCGGCGCGGCCGTTTCCGTCGCTACCATGGCTGGCGCTGCTGCCGGTGGCGCGGCAACAGCAGGTGCGGCGACGGGTGCGGCAACGGGCGCGTTTTGTGAGTAGCGGCTGATTCTTACCGACTCCTCTCCTTCGGTAATTTCGATTTCGGCAATGCCGGATTCATCCAGCAGCTCGATGAGTTTTTTTACTTTTCTGATATCCATTGCTTAGTCCCCAACGCTGGCGACGAACTGACTGGCGGCCTCAATGGCCAGTTCGTAGCCGAATGCCCCAAACCCAAAAAGACAGCTATTCGCAATATCACTGAAATAGCTGTTTTGTCGAAAGGATTCCCGTGCGAATGTGTTGCTCAGGTGTACTTCGATAAACGGAATCTGCACCGCGAGAAAGGCATCGCGCAATGCAATACTGGTGTGCGTGAACGCCCCCGGGTTCAGGATGATGAAATCGATTTTGTCGGTGGCGGCTTTCTGCACCCGATCGATGAGTTCATGCTCGGCGTTGCTCTGAAAGCACTCCAGGTCATGCCCGAGCTTGCGGGAGACCGCCGTGCAGCGGGCCTCGATGTCTTCGAGGCGCGTTGCGCCGTAAACCTCGGGCTCGCGGGAGCCGAGCAGGTTCAAATTGGGGCCGTTGATCAGGAGTATCGCGGACATTTCGAGCAGTTCTGAGCGAGATAACCGAAGATGGCGGCAATTCTAACCCTTTTTTCCGACATTAGGTTAAATTTCGTTCGCTCGGCCCCGGCCTTCGCCGCTGCCGCACTCAAAGCGTGTCGAGTTGCGTCCTGGCGTTGTCCTTATCGATCTCGCCGCGGTCCAGCTGCGTCATTACCGCAATGACCTGATCCAGATGCTCCCGGTGCAATTCACCAATGTAGGCGCCGAGGTATTCGCCGTCCGATGCAACAAACATCGTGAAAGGCATGCCGATGAACTCAATGCCGGAAGATTCTGCAACCGCCATGGCCTCCTGTTGGCCCACCAGCACCGGGTAGTTGAACTCGGCCGACTCGGCGTAGGCCGAAACTTCTTCAGGATAGTCAACGGCGATACCGATGACCTGAAAGCCATTGGTACTCTGTTCGCGCTGGAAGTCCTTCAAGAGTGGTATCTCACGCCGGCATGGCGCACACCACGTTGCCCAGAAATTGACGAGGCGATTCTTTCCCTGCCACTCGGAAAATGCGCGATCGGTACCCTCTGTATCCGGAAGGACGAATTCAGGATGAGAAACGACGTCGAGTATCCTGGGCGCCGTGCTCGATGCGGGCATCGACGCTGCAGGTGCTTTGACGGGAATCCTGGCGGCGTAAAACAACGCGCCGGCCATCAGTGCAACCAATGCGGTTGCGAATATCAACATGACTCGAGACACAGTTTGCCTTCTAGCTAGTGACTGACCTGGGCGCTGACTGTCTTTCGATCGCCCAATGCCTGCTCAAGGTGCAGGACGAACGCTTCGGCCTTCATGTAACCGACAACTTCGTAACCTTGGCGACGCCGACCGTCCGCGTCAAAAAAAATAATTGTTGGTGGCCCGAATACTCCAAAGCGACTCAGTAAAGCCTGGTCGGCTTCGTCGTTGTCGGTCACATCGGCTTGCAGCCAAACGGTATTCGAAAGGGCTTCCTGCACCTTGCTGTCCGAAAATGTATACGCCTCCATTTCCTTGCAGGATACACACCAGTCCGCGTAGAAATCGAGAAATGCCGTTTTACCTCGGCTCGTGGCCGCAGCAATTTCCCGATCGAGGTCGTCGACCGTTTTTATCCGCCTGAATGGCAGCTCGTGCTCCTGTTCGGCCAGCATCGTGCCGCCACCCATTATGTTCACGCTGGCAAGCGGCCTCATCGGATTGCTGCCACCGGATAGTGCGCCGAGCAGCAGCAAAATACCGTAAACAATCGCCAGTGAGCCGAAGCCCTTGCCGAGTTTGTGCGCTACGCCGGATTCACCCGTCAAGGTTGTGAGACCACCCATGAATACGCCGGCCATGAACACCAGCACGGCCCACAGCAACATCGTTGCATTGCCGGGCAGAATTCTCGACAACATCCAGATCGCGAGTCCCAGCATCATGAAACCGAACGCATTCCTGACCGCGACCATCCATGGCCCGGCCTTTGGCAGCAGCTTACCCTGTGCGGCGCCCACAAGAAGCAACGGTGCGCCCATGCCCAAACTCATGGCAAACAAGGCCGTACCGCTGCGCAACATATCCCCGGTTTGTGCCATCACGGTCAGTGCGGCAATGAGCGCAGGTGCGACACACGCGGTGACGATCAGGGCGGATAATGCGCCCATGACAAACGCACCGATCATCGTGCCGCTTTTCTGGTTGCCGCTGATGCTCGACAGTCTTGACTGGATGCCGCTCGGCATCGCGAGGTCATAAGCGCCAAACATGCCGAGCGCGAGGACGACAAACAGGCCCGCAAAGAGGATGAGTATCCAGGGCTGGTTAAACGTGGCCTGCAGCTGCATACCCGCGGCAGCCGCGATAATACCGGCGCCCGTGTAAACCAACGCCATGCCCAGCACGTAACTGAGCGCAAGCGTGAAGCCGCGCATGGGCGTTACGTTGTCGCCTTCGCCCGCAATAATGCCCGACAGTATGGGCACCATCGGCAATACGCACGGGGTGAACGCGAGACCGAGTCCCGCGAGGAAAAACAATCCGATGACCACCCACATGCTCGAGCTCGTGATGATCCCGGCCAGTCGTGCTTGTTCGCTCTGCGGTACGCCGGTCGATGATAATGATGACAAGTCGGATACGCTTGACGCTTCGGGCAACGCTACTGTGATCACACGCGTCTGCGGCATGTAACAGAGTCCGCCTTCGGCACAGCCCTGGTAATTCACCTCGAGCTGGAGCTCCATTGCATCCGGTGTCGCCCGTGCGATGGCGAGCGGTGCCAGGACGCTCTCGAAGTAGACCTCCATCTCGCCAAAGTACTCGTCGACTTTCATCTTGCCCTTTGGCAGCTCGAGTCGGCCGGCGGCGGCGTTTTCACTCAGCGAGCGGACCGAGATCTTGTCTTTATAGAGATAGAAGCCGGGGACGATTCGAAATCCGATATCGACTTTGTTGCCATCGACGGGGAAAACGTCCGGGAAAAAAACCTCGTCCGCCGGTGGAAATTCGCTCTCCGGGCTTAAGCTGCCACCCAGGGTTTCAAGCGATAGTCTCGGCGTGCCGGTCGAGACATCGCGGAGTTCGACGTTCTCGGTCCAGGTCTGTGGTGGGTAACAGATACCAATGATGTCATTGCAGCCCTGGCTCTTGATGACCAGCGTTGCGGTCGGCGGGCGTTCGCCTTTCGCTGTATAAGGGATGCTGACGAAGAAGCGATCGCGATAGACCTGCTGCTGCCCGAAAAACTCGTCCTCATGCGGCAGGCCTTCCGGCAACTCGATCCGGGCGAAAACGAGCGCATCGTCGCCGCTTAAGAATTCGAGCTTGTTGCGATAAAGGTAACAGCACTCGGCGATCGCCCAGTCGATCTCGAGGGCGTCGCCGGTGTCCGTGATCGCGTACTGGAAGGCCTCCGTAACGCTTGGCAATTCGTCATCGGCAAACGCTGCGGTCGTCAGCGCAGCGGTGAGCAGAAGCGATGTAGCCAGGGTTCGAAGTGAGGTCATGTGGGGGTCTGTCGCAATCTCGAATTGGGAGGTCTGTTGTATAGGACCTGTCTGGGGTAGCGATTGTCACTCCAAAGTGGGCCTGTGTCACCGACAGAGGTCCTGTTTCTTGACCAAAAGTCCTCCCGGAAGCTTGAATTCTCGGCGCTCATGCCTATTATTAGCACTCCTCGTGACCGAGTGCTAATAGAGCATGGTCCGAACACCGACAAAAAACAGTTTAAATTTAATAACTTATAGGAGATATGCACCATGAAGATGCGTCCGCTTCATGATCGGGTCATCGTTAAGCGCATGGAAGAAGAGCGCACATCACCCGGCGGAATAGTCATTCCTGACGCTGCGGCTGAAAAGCCCATCAAGGGTGAAGTTATTGCTGTAGGGAACGGCAAGATCCTCGACAGCGGTGATGTTCGAGTTCTCGACGTCAATGTTGGCGACAAGATCCTGTTCGGCAAATACGCCGGCACCGAAGTCAAAGTAGAAGGTGAAGATCTGCTCGTGATGAAGGAAGACGACATCATGGCGATCATCGAAGGCTAAGTCGCCTGACACCTGTTCAGTATCAGAAATCAGAAGGCGGCGAGCGCCGCCTCAGTCAATAGAGGAACTTTAAGATGGCTGCTAAAGAAGTACGGTTTAGCGATGACGCGCGGCACAAGATGTTTGCTGGCGTTGGCGTTCTCGCGAAAGCGGTTAAGGTGACCCTGGGTCCCAAAGGCCGCAACGTTGTGATCGACAAGAGTTTTGGTGCGCCGACCGTCACGAAAGACGGCGTCTCGGTTGCCAAGGAAATTGAGCTCGAAGACAATTTTGAAAACATGGGCGCACAGATGGTCAAGGAAGTGGCGTCCCAGACGTCCGACGTCGCTGGTGACGGCACGACTACCGCCACGGTGCTTGCCGAGGCGATCCTCCGCGAGGGCCTGAAGTCGGTAGCCGCCGGCATGAATCCCATGGATCTGAAACGCGGAATCGACAAAGCGTCTGCCGCCATTGTTGAAGAGTTGAAGAATCTGTCCGAGCCTTGCGAAGATGAGAAAGCCATCGCGCAGGTTGGCAGCATCTCGGCTAACGCCGACGTCGAGATTGGCGAGATTATTTCCGACGCTATGGGCAAGGTTGGCAAGGAAGGCGTCATTACCGTTGAGGAAGGATCCGGTCTGGCCAACGAGCTCGACGTTGTTGAAGGCATGCAGTTCGATCGTGGCTACCTCTCGCCGTATTTCATCAACGACGCGGGAAGCCAGCAGGTCGAGCACGAGAATCCGCTGATTCTGCTGTTCGACAAGAAGATCTCCAACATCCGTGACCTTCTGCCGATCCTCGAAGGCGTTGCGAAAGCCGGCCGCCCGTTGCTCATTATCTCCGAAGACGTGGAAGGCGAGGCGCTTGCCACATTGGTCGTCAACAACATCCGCGGCATCGTCAAGGTTGCAGCCGTCAAGGCGCCGGGCTTCGGTGATCGCCGCAAAGCCATGTTGCAGGACATCGCGGTTCTGACCGGTGGACAGGTCATTTCTGAGGAGGTTGGCCTGTCGCTCGAGAAGGCAACGATCGACGATCTCGGCGAAGCCAAGAAGATCCAGATCACGAAGGAAGCCACTACGATCATCGACGGTGCCGGTAAGGGCTCCGACATCAAGGGTCGAGTGGAGCAGATCAACAACGAGATTGCCGAGTCGTCATCGGACTACGACAAAGAGAAGCTGCAGGAACGTGTTGCCAAGCTGTCTGGCGGCGTTGCCGTCATCAAGGTTGGTGCTGCGACCGAAGTTGAGATGAAGGAAAAGAAAGCGCGTGTTGAAGACGCATTGCACGCAACCCGTGCTGCTGTCGAAGAGGGCGTTGTAGCGGGTGGTGGCGTTGCACTGCTTCGCGCCGTCAAGTTGATCGCGAAGCTGAAGGGCGACAACCACGACCAGGATGTCGGCATTGGTATCCTGAAGCGTGCGGTCGAAGAGCCGCTGCGTCAGATCGTTCGCAACGCAGGCGGTGACGCGAGCGTCGTGCTGAATGCCGTTGTAGAGGGCAAAGGTAACTACGGTTACAACGCAGCGACCGACGAGTACGGCGACATGATTGACGCCGGTATTCTCGATCCGACCAAGGTTACGCGTCACGCGCTGCAGAACGCTGCCTCCGTATCGGGCCTCTTGTTGACGACCGAAGCGATGGTTGCCGACGCGCCGCAGGATGATGTGGCGGCCCCACCGATGCCGGACATGGGCGGCATGGGCGGAATGGGTGGAATGATGTAAGTTCCGCGTCCGTCGCGACACAAGGCCATCCGTGGCCAATCAAAGCCCGGCAATTGCCGGGCTTTTTTGTGCCACCGGAAAGTGGTATCGCGGCAGTTTTCTGTCAATGCGGATATCTCCGAATTGATTGCTTGCGGCGCGTTTGGATAATTGATCTGCTGGCGGAGGATCGCCAGCGTTGCAAAGGGAAGGAGGTGTGTCACATGTCAATCCTGCGAAAAATCGAGCCCCGCAAAAGGGCGATTGATGTAAGACGGACGGCGCCTCTCACCCACAGCATGGAGGAGTTCTTAGAGGACTTCCCGCCACGCCGCTGGATGGAGACGTTTGAGCCCTTTGGGTGGAAGTGGCCGAGAGAAGTCGATATGGAGCGGAATTTCCGCCTCGACGTCATCGACCGCGACAAAGAGTTCTTAGTCCGAGGTGAACTGCCTGGTGTAGAGAAAGACGACATCGACGTCACGATCGCAGGCGATCGCCTGACGATTGAGGCCGAGAGGGAGTTCGAGGAAGTTGATGAGAAGGAAGAGTTCTATCGGCACGAACTCGGCTACGGCAAGATGATGCGAACCATTACTTTGCCGGAAGGAGTGGATCCTGAAAAAATTCACGCCGAGTTGAAAGAAGGAATCCTTACCGTCGCGCTTCCGAAGATCCAGGCGGCGGAAAGACACACAGTCAAAGTCGCCTGACGACGAGCCTGTGTGAGATTGCCGGGACGGCTGCGGCCGCCCCGGCTTTTATTTGAGAAACGAATGTAAAAAATCTTTGACATCATGTAAAGAAAAGGATACATTAAATCCAGTTGGTTCTGGCCTGTGGAGATTTCGATGGATCTGTCTTTTTCCGAGAAAAGTGTGTGGGGTTCGTTGCTGGGCATTGCTATCGCGTCGTATCTGTTCTTCCCGGACGCGATAAACCACATTAATGAGGGTGGCCAGCCCATCGGACTGTTCGGAAATGTGATATTCATCGTCGGCGTGCTGATTGCCGTCGAGGTCGTGTACCACACGTTGGTGGGCGCGTCATCAGACTCAACCGGGAGCGATGAGCGCGACGCGCTGATTAGCCTGAAGGCTGACCGAAACGCGGGCTATGCGCTGGGATTCGGTGCGTTCTGGATTGTCGGACTCGTCATGTTCGCGGATTTGCGCGCAGATACGAATGCTCTCGAAACGTCAATGGTGGCCATTTACCTCCTATTGGCATTAACCGCTTCGGAAGTGGTCAAACTGACGAGCCAACTCTGGTATTACCGGACAGGCGTCTGATGGCTCCGACGCGTGTCCACAACAATATTCGCAAACTGCGTTTTGCGAACGGGGAAATGACTCAGCAGGAGCTTGCGTCGCGGATCGGCGTGACGCGACAGACCGTCGTCGCCATTGAAAAGCAAAAATACTCTCCGTCCCTGGAAGTTGCCTTTCGAATTGCGACCGTTTTTGACGAACCGCTGGACGCCGTTTTCAGCTATCAGCCCTAGCGAGAGCCTCAGTGGTGGCTGGTCTTGGCACGTTTTGTCCGAGACCAGCGCCACCAGAGTCGGGCACTCAACAACACGGCCAGTATCACCGCGTAGTTGAGCGGTTCGGTGACGTCTTTCTTGACCTGCCACCAGTAGTGCCAGACGCCGAGCAGGGCGATGAGGTAAGCGGCGTTATGCAGGGTCTGCCAGCGACGCCCCAGGCGCCGGCGCATGCCATTGGTGGAGGTTGCGGCGAGTGCAATGAGCAGCAGCAGTGCGACGAAACCGATCGTAATAAAAGGCCTTTCGATGATGTCTTCGAGGATCGCGGATACCAGCAAGCCCTGGTCGAGTATCAACCAGGTGAGAAAATGCATCAGCGCGTAGAAAAATGTGAACAACCCGAACATTCGCCGAAAGCGCGCAAGCCAGTTCCAGCCGACCAATCGTCGTAACGGGGTGACGGCGAGCGTAATCATGATGAAGCGCAGCGCCCAGATGCCAAAACGGTCCTGAATCTCCTCAACCGGGTTCGCTCCCAATCGGCCCGTTAGTTCGAAGGCGTCGCCGGCGACGAGCACGGCTGGAACCAGGCAAACAAGGAAGACGAGCGGTTTCCAGATCAGCCGGACTTGTCTAAGTGTGTCCAAGTCTCTTAGAAGTTGCGGCGCAGATCGAGGTCTTTGTAAAGATGCGCAACCTCGTCGCCATAGCCGTTGAACATCAGGGTTGGTTGCTTGCTGGCGAATAGCCCCGAACCAATGCGTCGTTCGCGCGCCTGGCTCCAGCGCGGGTGATCGACCCGCGGATTGACGTTGGCGTAGAAACCGTATTCGCGCGGCTGCGCCATGTTCCAGCTGGTCTTCGGCTGCTCATCCGTAAAACGCATGCGAACGATGCCCTTGATGCCTTTGAAGCCGTACTTCCACGGCACGACCAGCCGGATCGGTGCTCCGTTTTGGTTGGGCAGCACCTCGCCGTAGAGGCCGACGGCCAGTATGGCGAGCGGATTGGTCGCCTCGGCAATAGTCAGCCCTTCGCGATAGGGCCAGTCGAGCGAGCGCCGGCGCAGACCAGGCATGCGAGCAGGATCATTCAGCGTCTCGAACGCAACGTATTTTGCTTTTGACGTCGGCTGAAAGTGTTTGACCACGTCGGCGAGTGAAATGCCTACCCAGGGAATCACCATCGACCACGCTTCCACGCAGCGCATGCGATAGATGCGCTCTTCAAGATCGAAGGGTTTGACGAAGTCGTCGAAATCGAAGGTGCCGGTTTTCTCGGCATGCCCCTCGACCGATATCGTCCAGGGACGAGACTCGAAATCCTGTGCGTTCTCGTATGGATCGGACTTGCCAGTGCCAAACTCGTAGTAGTTGTTGTAAGTAGTGATGTCCTCGTAGCTGTTCGCCTGTTCGTCGGTACTGAAGGCACTTGGCGCGACACGCGCCAGTTTGGCGCTGCGCTCAGTCGGCACCACGGCGCTCATCGCCGTCGGCGCCAGGATCGAGCCGCTCGCGATCATGCCGGCGCGCATGAAATCGCGCCGATTGAGGTAATTCTTTCTACTCGTGATCTCCGACGGACGAATGTTGGTGGCTTTTTTGATCAACACGCGAAGGCTCCTTGGAAAGGCTCGATCTATAAGACCGGCCCATGTCCAACAATATTGCACAAATTCCTGCGGAGAGTGATGCTTGCAACAAACTGTTACCTGGAGCAAGCCTGTCAATAGCGCCAGTCCCATGGATACCAGCAGGATTCTCGTTCTCTATTATGCGGCGACGGTCGTATTTCTCATCCTCGATTTCGCCCTTGGCGTCAATGTTCGTGTGGCCTTCCTCGAGCCCCTGCCCGTGGCTCGAATCGGCTACTACGGTGTCTGTTTTGCCTGCCTGGCCCTGATGATCTGGCGTCCTGCCTGGACCGTGCTGATCAGCGCGTTCGAGTCGCTCGTCACGTTGTCAGCCCTGATAATCAGTATGGGAATGCGAACCCTGCTAATGACCGACCGGGTGCTCGAGACCGGTACTGGCTTCGTGACGATGGCGGAGATCGTCAACTTCCTGATCTCGGGTAGCGTGGCTTACGTCGCCTGGCTCAGGGGTATGACTCAGCTAAGAAATCAAAATCGCCTTTAAATGCAGCGAAAATGGCCTATCTTCACTAAAAAACCACTTAATTGACCGACATGCTGCCCAGCAATTGGCGAAAAATACGCCGTGGTGCGAGAAACGATCGCTCGCGGCACAAAAAACGGATAAATATCGCTAAAATATCTTATTTAGTTAGTAAATCATCGTAAGTGCGGGTAAAAGACGAAAACTGGTTTTCGATTGTTTGCCTGATTCACGCTGCTTGCATAGTTTCATTTTTTAGGATGATCACGCTTTTTATACGTATTTTTCGCTATATTTTTTCAAACTTTCATTAACTTCGGCGAAAATTGGCCCAATTCGGCGCTAATCGCGGGCCGTACCGGATCCGGCTCGTCATTCATCCGGCGTTCAACGGCCAAGGCATATGCTTGAGATCGAGCAATTGGCCCCAATTTCTTGGTCTGAATCAGGAGGAGCGAGTCCGTGAGCGAGACACTATCCAACATTGCCCGACGCGACGATCGGGTGGCAACGACCGCTTCACTTCAGGTGGAAGTGATAGCGGATTTCGTGTGCCCGTTTTGCTTCATCGGTAAGCGACGCTTTGACGAAGCGTTGCAAGCCGTGCAGGGGCCCAGCGATATCAGCTGGTACCCGTACCAACTCAATCCGGAAATACCGGCCGAAGGCCAGCCATTCGATGAGTTCCTCACGAAACGATTTGGCAGTCCCGCCAATGTCGCGCCCGTGCTGCAGTACCTGGCGGCCGAAGGCAAAGAATTGGGAATCGATTTTCGCTTCGACAGGCTGCGACACGTCCCGAATACCGTGGTCGTGCATCAAGTGATGCAATTGGCCGAGGACCTGGCATTGAATCAGTCGGCGCTTGCCGACGACCTGATGTCAGCATTCTTCGAAAATGGCCGGAACATCGGCGACACCCGCGAGTTGATTGATATAGCCGGCAATCACGGTATCTCGGCCGCCGATGCTCAGCAGGCGATCGACAGCGATCAGATCAAACAGCGAGTCTTGACGCGCGAAGGTCGTGCACGTGCGAGCGGCCTGGCCGGCGTGCCGGGGTTTCTCGTCAATCGACGCCTCCTGGTGGTCGGTGCCCAGAGTGCCGACAACATCGTCAATGCATTCGATCAAGCCATGTTTGGTGAGGGCACAGATTCGCTCGGATCACCGGCTCTGCACTAGCCAGTCGATGATCAGGCGATTTACTTCGCCCGGTTTTTCCTGCTGACTCCAGTGTCCGCAGTTATCCAGCATGCGAATGTCGAGGTTGCGGACGAGCGGCTTCATCCCTTCGATATGTTCCGGCGCGATGACCAGATCATCGACCGCGCCGATAAACAGGGTTGGAATGTCGATGGTTTCATCGACGCCTTCGAGTCGTTCCCAATTGCGCGCCCAGTTTCGATACCAGTTGATCGCGCCGGTGAATCCGCTGACGGCGAAAGCCGACGCATAGTAGTCGCGTTCTTCGGCCGACAACAGCGGCTCGCCGCGTTGCTTTTCCCTGGCAAGGGCACTGAGCAGACTGATGACCTTTTTTTCCGCCGGCAGCCTGTCGAACAGCGCCCGGGAAAGTTGCTTGCGCCGCATCGTGACGTCGAAGAAGTGAGCCGTATCCTGGGCGAAGACACGGTCTGCTTCATCAGAGTCCTGGAAATTAACAATATAGAACTCATCGCCAAATCGCCGCCGCCAAATCGTGATCGGGTCAACCGGCGGGCGTGGATAATGGGGGATATTGAGAATAATCAGTTTCTCGATGCGCTCGGGCGCCAGCATGGCCATCTGCCACAACAAGATTGCGCCCCAGTCATGGCCAACAAAGACAGCACGCTCCAGTTGCAGTGCATCGAGTAGCCCGTGTACATCGGCGATGAGTTCCTCGATGCGGTAGTCGGATACATGGGCCGGCACGCTCGTCTTACCGTAGCCGCGTTGATCGGGGGCGATCGCTCGGAATCCTGCCCCCGCGAGCGCCGCCAACTGATGCCGCCAGGAGAACGCCAGTTCGGGAAAGCCGTGAAGCAGGATGACGGCCGGCCCCGCACCTTGCTCGTAGACGGCCATACGAATGCCGTTCGCGTGAATGTAGTGTGGCTGCGGAAACATAGTGCACGATTTGACCGTATCGCGGTCAATACCGCAAAGGACTCGATGCGGGCTAGTACGTATTCCACGCCCCAATCGACGCCACCATATTGCCGAATTCAGAAAAATCAAAGGAGCCCTAGCAATGACCACTGGAATATTTTCACGAGCACTGTCTTTTTGCCTCGTCACCGCGGCGGCGGTAGTGTTGGTCGCGCTGTCAACATCGGCACTTGCGTCACATCATGGAGCCGGTGCACATCACGGGAAGGGCAAGGAACACAAAATGCCGACATTCGCCGAAGTTGATCTGGATGGTGACGGCGCTATCGTCGCTGAAGAATTCTATGAGTTTCGCGGCAAGCGAATGGCCGAGCGCGCGAACGCAGGCGGTAAAATGAAAAATGCCGCCAATGCGCCGGCTTTCGAATCCCTGGACCTCGACGAGGATGGTGAAGTCTCGCCCGAGGAGTTTGCCGCGCACCAGGCTGAAATGAGGAAGAAACACATGGATCGCAAAGAGAAGACGTCAACATAGTGTGTCCGGAAGACGCTCGCGGCAGGCTGTTGAAACTCCAGGCCGAACTTGAAGCGGCGACGGAGGACGCCCAGGGCTCCTCCGCGATCGTCGAGCTCGATCAATCGAAAGTCGGCCGTTTGTCGCGCATGGATGCGATGCAGGCGCAGGCCATGGCGAAAGCGTCCGGACGACGGCGTGAGGCCACGCTGCGGCGCATTGGCGCCGCGTTAAAGCGCATAGACGATGGCGACTATGGGTTGTGTATGGAGTGCGAGGAGCCCATCAATCCCAAACGTCTGGAATTCGACCCGACGTTGATGTTGTGCATCGACTGCGCAAATCAATCTGAAAACGATTGATCGCCGACCCGATTCAGTGTTTTTTTCGGCCCTGACATTTGTCGACAATCATTTTTTGTCGTTTCTTCGCATCATTGATGATTTCGTAGAAACTCTGAATGTATTTGAGTGCCCTTTTGTTGTCGCTCGCCTTGCCCTGATCGTCGGTGAGGATACCCTCGATCGCGGCGCGTTTGTCGTTGAACATCGCAGTGGTCGATTCCAGCTGGGTATTTGTGCTGCAGAATCCTCGATACAAGCGGTGACGAACGGATTTGATCGGCAACAGATCACTGGGCGCTGCATAGCGCGTGTTGATAAGACCGGCCTGGTCGAAATCGTAAGGCAATACGACCCAGTCATGCGCTGAATCGGGCGGCGCGATTGCCTTGCCATTGTGGCAGCAGCCCTCATCGCCGGGCCCCTTTCGAACGGACCAGTCCGTGTTGCCGATCATGAATTGAAAAAGTGAAAGTGTGCTGAGTGTGACGGGATCGAGTTGCGCGATGTTGATGACATTGGCTTTGATCGTTGTCATGCCATGTCTCGCGGCGGCCGCCCCGACCGATTCAATAAAGAAAGCAGGCTGCACTTCATCGCGTCGTCCTCCCGAGTCGCGATACGTCACCTCGAGCATGCGGACGCGGAACGAATAGTCAGTCAGGAGATTGTAAATCCTGTAGATCGCGAATTCCTGGTGCAGGTACCGCCGGTAAACATCACTGCCACGGCATTGCGTGACAAGCTTGAGCTTCTTCTGCCCCGAAAACAGCGTTGACTTGACCTGCTTTTTTTTGAATTTGATACTGAGCGGCGGCATGGAGCACTCTTCGAGACGAGATTTGCCCCGAGACGTAACTTCGATATCCAGGACCACTTCGGTGCCGCCCCTGTCCCGGTAACGCAATACTCCCGGCACTGTCGGTTTTTTCTGAGCATGCCGCACGAGCTCCTTGAGCGGCAGTTCAAGCACCATTGAAAGCGGTTCGTCGGATTCGAACAACGGTTGTGCCGCCGCGACGGAGCGACACAGGCAGGCTGAAAGCAGGATGAGCAATAGCAGATTCGGGTTGGACTTGACTGGAATACCCTCGTTATAAACCGGTTAGCAGTGTCGACAATGCGAAAATCGTGGCGCGCAACTAGTTGTCCGTGGTATTCACGATCAGGAACACGAATGCACAGGCCGAAAAGTATTGAAAAGCGCCCGCCAGCGACTGGCCACCCGGCCCGGTCTGCCACATCTGGAACAAGGCTCCTCCGAAGACCGAGAACAAGCCCAACCAGACCACGATACCGGTGCCGCATCCAAGCAGTGCGTAGCTCTTGGCATCAT
>Ga0265306_10000088_pt1 | contig 33312 bp, 21 predicted proteins | sample Helome_3_FD_192493 | JGI IMG/M metagenome (GOLD analysis project Ga0265306, IMG submission 192493) | Marine sediment microbial communities from subtidal zone of North Sea - Hel_20160420 (Illumina Assembly) | ecosystem: Environmental > Aquatic > Marine > Subtidal zone > Sediment ... | reverse complement strand
ACGGAATAACTACGAACTGTGCAGGGCAATCGCTGTTATATCGCTGTTTGCTGGTGACCACGATGGCGCTGGCTGTCGTTTCCCCGGCCTCTGCATCGCCGCTGATCGAGTCCTACATGACCCAGCTGCGTGAACAGGGGCGCTTGAATGTTGAAGGGCAGGCGCTCGCCGCGGTGCGCGCACTGCCGGCCTTTTATGCCGCCCGGGACTACCAGCCGGTCTGGACCTCCGCTGAGCGGGTGAATGAAATGCTGCGCGTGATTGATGGCGCGCGCAGCGATGGTCTGGATCCGGACGACTATCACGCCGTGACCCTGCGCGAGCTGGCTACACAGGGTGATTTGAGTGAAGAGCAGGGCACGCACCGGGAACTGCTGCTGACCGATGCCCTGATGCGGCTGGTGTATCACCTGGAGTTCGGCAAGGTCAATCCGGACAAGCTATTCGGCAACTGGCAGTTCACCAAACAAATCGATGGGCTCGATCCGACCGCGCTGATCGAGGCCATTGTCACTGCACCGGACCTGGCGGAGGCGGTTGCAGCACATCGACCACAGCACGGTATCTACGAGCATCTGCGCACAGGTCTGGCAGAGTACCGCCAGCTAGCTGAGGCCGGTGGTTGGCAGCCGGTACCGGCCGGCCCTGCGCTGAAGCCGGGTATGCAGGATGCGCGGGTCGTGGCGTTACGCGAGCGGCTCAGGGTTACCGGTGAACTGGACGCTGACTTTCCCCTGAGCGATTTATTCGATGAGGAGCTGGAGGCGGCGGTAAAGCGTTTTCAGCAACGGCATCGCTTGAATGATGATGCCGTCGTCGGCAAGGGTACGCTGGATGCCCTGAACGTGTCGGCCGACCAGCGTGTCGATCAGCTGCGCGTCAACCTGGAGCGCGCGCGCTGGATCCTGCACGATATCAAGGGCGAGATGATCGTGGCCGACATCGCCGGCTTCGAGGTGTTCGAGCTGGAGGATGGGAACATCACCTGGCGCACCCGCGCGCAGGTGGGCAAGTCTTACCGCAAGACGCCGGTGTTCAAATCGAAGATCAGTCATATGGAAATCAATCCGACCTGGACGGTGCCGCCGACCATCCTGCGCAAGGACATCCTGCCGAAGACCAAAAAGGACCCGGGCTACCTGGCCGCGCGCAACATCCGTGTGCTCGACCAGCAGGGCCGCACGGTTGATCCCGCGTCAGTTGACTGGTCGCGCTACCCAAAGGAACGCTTTCCCTATATCCTGCGCCAGGATCCGGGTCCGAAGAATGCACTTGGCCGGATCAAGTTCATGTTCCCCAATCCACACCTGGTGTACATCCACGATACGCCCAGCAGGTCGCTGTTCGACAAGGATCAGCGTACCTTCAGCTCGGGCTGCATCCGCATCCAGAAACCGCTCGAGCTCGCCGAGCGCCTGCTGGCCGATCCGCAGCGCTGGGACCAGGCGGCTATTCAAAAGGTGCTGGATTCCGAGAAGACCACGCGTGTGAACCTGCCTAAACCGGTGCCGGTGGCGCTGATGTACTGGACGGCGGTGACCGGTCCCGACGGCACGGTGTTCTTCAAGACCGATCCCTATGACCGGGATGCGGCGGTGTTGGCGGCATTGAACAGTGACCCGGTGTTTACGCCGCCGGCGGAGCGGGGTGGCAAACGCTAGAAGTGTGTGTTGATAGTCGCATTAGCTAGCAGTTTCCAATGTTTTCGAATGTAATGGATTAGAATTTCGAAATCACTAAACAGAATGGTCCCTTCTCCTTTATGCCCGCTTTTTGGGTACTCCGGGAGAAGGACAGAGCCTGCCCCCGCGGAGGCGGGGGATGAGGGGATCCCTAATTAAATTCTTTCTTCATATTATCCCCTCTCCCCAACCCTCCCCCTGAGGGGGAGGGAGTTGTGTAATCTGGTGCTAAGAAGGAATAGTGCATTCCCTCTCCCTCCGGGAGAGGGCCAGGGAGAGGGGATCAAATAAATAGTATATGTTGATTCATATCCCCTCTCCCTAACCCTCCCCCTGAGGGGGAGGGGACTAAGTATCAGTATGGCTAAGAAGACAAGTTAAATGATCAGGATCGAAAACCTCGAATTTAGCTACCCCGGTGCCGACTTTCACCTGCAGATACCGGCCTTCGAGGTAGGGGCGGGGGAGAAGGTCGCGGTCATCGGTCCCAGCGGGTCCGGCAAGACCACGCTGCTGAACCTGGTGGCCGGCATCCTGCTGCCGTCCAGTGGTCATGTGCAGGTCAACGAGATCTCGGTGAGTGAGCTGAACGATGCCGAGCGCCGCAATTTTCGCATCGCACATATCGGCCAGGTGTTCCAGGCCTTCGAGCTGATCGATTACCTCAATGTGCTCGACAATATCCTCCATCCCTTTCGCATCACGCGCAGCCTCAAACTGACGTCGCAGGTGCGGCTGCACGCCGACAGCCTGGCAAAACAAATGGGCATCGGTGACAAGCTCGCCCGTCGCATCGATCGGCTCTCGCAGGGTGAGAAACAGCGCGTGGCCATTTGCCGGGCCCTGCTGCCCGCACCCAGACTGATCCTGGCCGACGAGGCTACCGGCAACCTGGACCCGCGCAACAAGGCGCAGATCCTCGAACTGTTGTTCCAGAGCGTGGAGGATCACGAGGCCACCCTGCTGGCCGTGACGCATGACCATGAACTGCTGCCGCACTTTGACCGGGTCATCGACTTTCACGACTTTCGCGAGGAGGCGGCTTGATCGACAGCCTGTACATCGCCTGGCGGTACATCCGTTTCTACCGGCTGCGCACGTTCATCCTGGTGGCCTGCATCACGCTCATTGCGGTGCTGCCGCTGTCGCTGCAGCTGTTGCTGGAGGAGAGTGAGCAGCTGCTGCTGAGCCGCGCGGAGACCACCCCGCTGGTGGTGGGTGCGAAGGGCAGTGCGCTCGACCTCGCCATGAGTACGCTGTATTTCAGCGACGAGCGGCCATCAGCTATCGGCGCCGATACGTCTGATACGATCACGGCGACCGGGCTGGCAAACGGTATCCCGTTGCACGTGCGCTTCAAGGCGCGCGATTATCCCATCGTCGGCACCTCGCTCGACTATTTCGACTTCCGCGGCCTGCAAATGGCGAGCGGCCGGCCACTGGTGATGCTGGGCGAGTGCGTGCTGGGGGCGCGCGTGGCCGACGAACTCGGCCTGGGTCCGGGCAACAGCCTGGTGTCCTCGCCCGAGACGGTGTTTGATCTCGCCGGTGTCTATCCCCTCAAGATGCAGGTGGTGGGCGTGCTGGAGCAGAACCATTCACCGGATGACCTGGCGGTGTTTGTCGATGTCCGCACCGCCTGGGTGATCGAGGGGCTGGGACACGGGCACGAGGACGTCACCCAAACGCGTGACAGCTCGGTGCTGATCGAACGCAGCGAGGACAATGTCATCGCCAATGCCAAGCTGCTGCAGTACAACGAGATCACTGATGCAAATCGCGGTGAGTTCCACTTTCACGGCGATACCAGCACCTATCCGCTTTCGGCCGTACTGGCCGTGCCGCATGATGCGCGTTCCGGTACCATCCTGCGCGGCCGTTATGTCGAGGATGCCACCCTGCAGATCATCCGACCGCGGGAGGTGATCGACGGACTGCTGCAGAATATTTTCCAGATCAAGGAAGTCATCGATGGTGTGATTATCATCGTCGGCCTGGCGACCCTGCTCGCCATCATCCTGGTATTTGCACTGTCCATCCGTCTGCGCGCACGTGAGCTGGACACGATCTTCAGGCTGGGTTGCAGTCGCCTGACCAGTGCGCAGCTGCTGGCCGCCGAGATGCTGATCATTGTCCTGATCAGTGGCGTGCTGGTGGCGGTGACACTGCTGGTGGTGGATGCATATGCCAGTGACATGGTTCGTCTCTTGATCATTCGATAGTCCAGGTACTGGTTAGCGATGGCAAATAATGAAGAGAACAATTTACTGTTGTCCCGTTAACTCCATCTCCAGGAGGGGGAGGGAGTTATATGACCTGGTGCTAAGAAGGAATAGCGCATTCCCTCTCCCTCCGGGACGACTACATGGATGTAGGAGGTAGAGTAACGCAGGAGCAGTTACCGAGAGGGCAAGGGTGAGGGGATATCAATATAGGAAATAATTGTTCTCGATCCCCTCTCCCCAACCCTCCCCCTGAGGGGGAGGGAGTAAACAAGAAAACTGATTTTGGATTGAGCTCAATTCGTGCATTCCCTCTCCCTCCGGGACGACTACATGGATGTAGGAGGTAGAGTAACGCAGGAGCAGTTACCGAGAGGGCCAGGGAGAGGGGATAGGTTAGTTTTCAATATGATTAGGAAGAAGTTCATCGGTGTGAATATGGATAAATTAAAAATATATATAACAATATGTTGCATGACATTCATCATGCAGAGTCAAGTAATGGCAAGTGAGCCCTTACGCATCTACACGGTCAACTATCCACTGCAGTATTTCGCCCAGCGCATCGCCGGTTCGCATGCCGAGGTGATCATGCCCGCACCGCCCGATGTCGATCCTGCATTCTGGCAACCGGACATCGAGACCATCCTCGAGTACCAGCGCGCCGACCTGGTCCTGCTCAACGGGGCCAACTATGCGCGCTGGGTGAAGAACGTGTCGTTGCCGCCGTCGCGGCTGGTGAATACCTCCGCTGGCTTCAGTGATGATTACATCGACATAGAGACTACCACGACACACAGTCATGGCCCGGGGGGTGATCACTCGCATGCCGGCACGGCCTTCACCACCTGGCTGGATTTCACCCAGGCCGTGGAACAGGCGAGGACGATCAAGGATGCGCTGGTGAAACGCCATCCGGAACAGTCGGAGGAATTCGAGCGCAACTTCAATTCGCTTTCGCAGGACCTTCAGGCGCTGGACGATCAACTAAAGAGTATTGCGTTAACGAGCACAAGACAGCCGCTGATGGCCTCTCATCCGGTGTATCAGTATTTTGCCAGGCGTTACGGGCTGAGCATGCAGAGTTTCCTGTGGGAGCCGGACGTGGAGCCGGACAAAACAGAGTGGAATGATTTGGAATTGCTGCTAAAAGAACATCATGCAGAATGGATGATATGGGAAGGCCAGCCGTTGCAATCATCAATAGACAAGCTGCAGACCATGGGTATCGCGAGCGTGGTTTTCGACCCCTGTGGCAACCGTCCGGAGCAGGGGGACTTCCTGTCGGTTATGCAGGATAATGAGCAGCGGTTGAGACAGATTCAACGAGGGCGGTAGTTACCCAATCTGGTAGCCATCGTCAGTTAAGTTCAACAAGCCATAATTTGATGATTCTGCTTTGGAGAAGATAATTTACCAAAATCGTTACAGGCTTCTCGCAATCACTCTCATCGGCCTGGCCGGGGCAGGGTGCACATCATCCCCAGGGCAGACCGATGGCAATGTATCAGGTGCCCCCTTGATCATGTGCAAGGATCCGCGACCTGAAATTTGCACCCAGCACTATGATCCGGTATGCGGTAGTCTTGTAAACGGTGAATTCAGGACTTACGGAAATGCCTGCACCGCATGTGCTAATACAGCTGTTACCGGCTATCGTCCCGGGGCCTGTAAGTGAGGTTAATTGTTGCCAGTAAATACGCTGCCCCTGTGCCACATACCGGGGCTACCTGAAGAGGAAGGTCAAGAATGAACCAGTTAAATAAAATTGTTACCGGGTTGCTGGGTGTCGTGACTGCGACATTGGCCACACAGACTGCACTCGCCGCCGGCTTCTACCTGACCGAGGTGGGAACCCCCGGAAGCCTTGGGACCGCCGGTGTGGCCAACCCGACCAATACCTTTGGCGCCGATGCCGCCTGGACCAACCCGGCCGGTATGACCGGCCTGCAAGAGGACACCATTGTGGGTGGGCTTCAGCTTGTCCTGCCCAAGATCGAGTTTGATTCATCAGTTGCCACTTCCGGTGGCAGTGATGGTGACAACGCCGGCAGTGTGCTTGCCGCGCCGAGCTTCTTTTATGTCAAGAGGTTGTCGGATGACATGCGGTTCGGGTTTTCAGTCGCCGGTATCCAGGGCGGCGGTGTGAATTACGGCGATGACTTTGTCGGCCGTTATTCAGTCAGCAAGGCCGAGCTGGGTGCGATTGCACTCTCGCCCTCGCTCGGTTACAGGGTCAATGACCGCTTGTCGGTCGGTGCCGGTGTTTCCATTATCTATACCCGCTTTGACCAGGACATCATGATCAATACGCCGGGACCCGGCGATGGCAAAGTGCAGATAGAAGAGGCGACCGACTGGGGTTATCAGCCGTTTCTGGGCCTGACCTACCAGTTGTCGGAGCGTGCCCTGCTGGGACTGGTTTACCGGGCTGAGATGGATGTGGAACTCGAGGGTGATGTCAATGTAAAGAATGTGGCTGTGCCTATTCTGGCCAATTCCATCGATATCGACTGGGACAATCCGCAGTGGCTGGAGGCCGGTTTCAGGTACCAGCTGGATGACAAGAACACCATGTTCCTCAATGCCGGCTGGCAGGAATGGTCGGCTTTCAGCACCAACACCCTGGAGTTCTCCGGCGGCCTTGTCAACCCGAGTGCCACGCTTGAGCGCAATTTTGACGACACCTGGTATGCGGGTATCGCCTTTACACACGTCGAGGGTGATCACGGTACCAGCATCGGTTTCTCTTACGACAGTTCCCCGGTCGATGACAGGGACCGCACACTGGACCTGCCGTTTGACGAGATATACAAGGCCTCCATGTCCTATTTCTGGAAAGGCGATAGACATCTGGACTTCGCCGTAGGCGGCACCCTGTACCTGGTGGGTGATGCCGAAATCGACCAGACCAGCATTGACGGTACCCGGGTCGTCGGAGAGTTCGATAGCAACATGATCCTGTTTGTCGGCGGCACGGTGCGTTACATTTTTTAGCGCTGATGATTATCGGTGATGCCGCAATCGATCAGACCCTGCAGGGGCCTCCGGCTACGTCACGGGTGGCCGGTGAGTTCGACAGCAATACCTTGCTGTTCCTTGGTGCGACACTGCGGTATATCTTTTAGGGGAACCCTGATTTATTCAATGAGCCAACGTAGGGTGCGCTATGCGCACCGGAAATAACATGCAAGCTGTTTGATGCATGGTGCGCACAGCGCATCCTAACAGACTCAAGCCGCTTAGCTGAATGGTGCGCATAGCGCACCCTACCGGCTACCCCAATCGACACACCTGTAGGAGCGCACTGCGTGCGCGAATGTGCTACCGATAATCGCGGACACGGTCCGCTCCTACAACCCAGGTTATACCTCCGTTAATTCTGTCATTCCCGTCCCCGCCTGCGCGGGGACAGGCTCCAGCGGGAATCCAGTCCAGAGCGGAGTATCGATCTGCATATTCATCAGGATTGAATTCGGGAATATGGTCAGAATTTATTGCCAGCCGGACCAGGCTATTGGTCATAGGTGCTCTGTTACTGACTGGATCCCCGCTTTCGCGGGGATGACGGATACATTTCATACGCAGGAGCGGTATGCAGGCACCATGTTTGTACGGCAGTCGCATCAATTGGGGTAGGAGCGCACCGCGTGCGCGAATAATAAATCTAATCACCCAGGACCGTAGGGTGCGCTATGCGCACCGAATGCAGGCTCTGTTCGAATGGTTCGCGTCCATCAGCAGGCTGGTATTACCTGTCAGAACGGATTACCCAGGAACAGGAAACCGGCGTGATTGCCGCCCTCGGTATAGCCGTAGCCGACGTAGACAGGGCCAAGGAAGGAATCCACACCGAGGAACAGGCTGCCGGCGGCCAGCGTGTTGTCCCAGGTGATATCGCTGGTGTCATTCCAGGTATTGCCAAACTCGAGGCTGGCACCGAGATAGGTCGGCAGGAGGTTGAAGTCGTTGATGCGGCGCAGGTAGATGGCTTCCAGCAGGCCCAGGTGCTGGCCGGTGATCTCGTTCTCCTCGAAACCCGACAGCTGGAGAAAGCCGCCACCGCGGAACAGGCTCTCGATAGGCGCGTCGTCGTCCAGCGTGGTGTTGAACCGGGCGAGGAGGACGAGGGAGTTGCGCTCACCAAGCGGGAACGCCCCTAAGATAGTCGAGAGCACCTGTTCGTATTCCTCATCGGCACCCAGAGCATCCACACCAGCCGTGTACTCGATGCTCCCGCGTGCGCCGGTGTGCGGGAAATAGAGGTTGTTCAGGGTGTCCAGTGACAACCGCAGGAAGGCCTCACCCTGGTCAAAGTCCCCTTCCGGGAGGGCCGGATCCCCGACTTCCAGGTCGGTTTCACCTGTGGCCCAGCGGACACCGCCGCGCAGTTCGCCCCAGAAACCCAGTCCACGCCCGGCCTCGAGGCTGACGCCGAACCGCGAGACATCGTATTCGGCTATCTTGTCGCCACTGACGAACTGGTTGATCGTCTGACTTCGCCATTCGAGCTTGGGATTGATGAACCAGCGCGTATTGATGTCGAGTGGCTGGTACCACTCGGTAAACAGCCGGCGTTCGCTGCCCAGCTGCACGATGGTGCGCCATTCGCCGCCGAGCTGGTTCATGGCCGTGCGGGTATAGGCGCCCGCAATGGTGAAACTGTTGCTGCCACTGAAGTTGCCTTCCAGTGCGAGGCCGCCCTGCAGGAAGTTGGGTCCCCAGGATTTCTCCACCGCCGTTACCACGACACCGGTCTTGCCGTCTTCCTCGACGATGTCGTAGCTGACATTCTCATACAGGCCGGAGCCATAGATGTTGTTGAGATCCTTTTCCAGGGCAGGGACATCCAGCGGCTCCCCGATCTTGATGCGCAGGCGTGAATTGAGGACGTCATCGGATATCCGGGAGCGATTATCGATGCGCACAAAGTCGATGACCGGTGGTTCATCAATCCTTTTACTGCGCGCCACAACATGGGCCGTGTACTGCTCCTCGGTCACGGCAAGACGCCGTAGTTGCGGAATCTTTTCCTCGGTGGCCACGCGTCCGGTCGGGATGGCATCGTCAGCGCGATCGAAGTCGGCCGAGGTGATGTTGCCGAGATCCGGCACGATCAGGATGTCGTTGTCCGTCAGCGAGGCGCGGCTGACCTCGGCATTGGCATTGGTCAGGAAGCCGCTCAGCTGGGCCGTGATCGAGAGGACGTTCTTGATCTCGTCCCGGGTAGCGAGGGGCGTGCTGATATCCACCGCGATGACGATGTCGGCACCCATCTCGCGCGCCACGGAAACGGGGATGTTGTTGGCCATGCCGCCGTCCACCAGCAGCTTGCCGTCGATCTCCACGGCCGAGAAGGCGCCGGGTACAGACATGCTGGCGCGCATGGCCGTGGCCAGGTCTCCGGAACCGAGTACCACCTCGTGACCGGTGACGATATCGGTCGCAACGGCCCGGAAGGGGATGCTCAGCTGGTCGAAATCATTGATCTCGGCAACCGGCAGGGTGAGCTGCTTTATGACCAGCCCGAGCCTCTGTCCCTGGAGCAGGCCGGAGGGCAGCTTGAGTTCGCCCTTGTCGCTGATACCGGGTGCGGCCTTGACCAGGAAATCTTCGTCTTCGAGTTTGCGCCGGAACGGCCGGTCTTCCCGCGGCGGGTTGTCCTGCAAGGCATCGTCCCAGTCAAGGGTGAGCAGGGTCTGCTCGAGTTCATCACTTGTCATGCCGGAGGCATACAGACCGCCGATGATCGAGCCCATGCTGGTCCCGGTGATACAGTCGATCGGGATGTTCAGTTCCTCCAGTACCCGGATGACGCCCACATGGGCGGCGCCGCGGGCACCGCCACCGCTGAGCACCAGCCCGATGGCGGGTCGTTCGGCACCGGCTTCCGGGCGGCAGGGCTGCTCGGCCAGGGCCGTATTTGCCAGGACGAACGGTAAAGCGACTAACAAACCTGTCAGTCTTGATCGTGGATGCATCATGAGGCGCAACTTGCAGATCAACTTATTGTGTTGGTGGCTGGCATTCCAGCTTGTAGCGCTCTACGACCGCGTGACGCCGCTGCGGCTTGCCTTTCAGTTCATCCATCTGCTGGCGCAGCTGTTTGCAGTGTTCGCTGTTTTCCTCGTTCGTAGTGTTACGGGTCTTTTCCTGGTAGATCGGATCCGGGTCACCGAACATGATGGACTGGCCTTTCTCGGCATGGGCGCCGAAGGGGAGGGTGATTAATGCCAACAGGAGGAACAGTTGTTTCACGCCGGGGCTCCCGATAAAACTGGGGGCTACTGTATCAATAATCTGACCTGAATTAAACCGAAAAGCGCTTGTATTTCACGTTCAGTCTGCAGGGACGGCTTGTTTATACCCGGTGCTTCATCGCGTACTGGCGCGGTTTAATTTGGACTCATAAAAATATCGCGCACGCAGTGCACTCCTACCTCAATTGATGCGACTGCCGGACAAACATGGCGCCCGCATGATGCTCCTACGTATGAAATGTATCCGTCATCCCCGCGAAGGCGGGGATCCAGTCCGGAGCGGAGCATCGATATGCATATTCATCAGGGTTGGATTCGGGAATAAGGCCAGGATTTGTTTCCAACCAGATTAGCTATCGATTACAGGTGTTCTGTTTCTGACTGGATTCCCGCTGGAGCCTGTCCCCGCGCAGGCGGGGACGGGAATGACAGCAATAAGGGAAGTATATCTGGAGCTGAAGTAGCGGATGCTATCCATGACAATAATCCGGGCTAGAAATTTGGCGCATTCTGGATAGCCCACAGGCATACGGATAGCAATAATATCGCGTTGTCAGCCATTTATGTTGAATCAGCCCGGTACATTCCCGATGCTGTATGGGAATGAAACCTGCTTGTTTGAGAAGCTTTTTCATCTATAGTGAAATAATGCAGAAGCCACTTCTACTATGGCATTCGCGGCTGATACCGCTCCTGCAGAAGGGTGCGCCGTATTGCCTGCTTCCCGGACAATCGCTTATGAGGATGGAATCCGAAATGAAATCTGGCCACCCACGCATTGGTCTTTTTCTGGGGCTGACTCTCCTTGCCATGTTCGCCGTTCCGCTCAACGCGGCCGCGGACAACACCACTCCTAACCCGCTTGATCTGTACCGCAGCCTGAACGGCCATCTCGCGAGCGCAAACACCTTTAGCGTGCACATCGAAAAACAGTTTGACGTGGTCAGGCTGGATGGCGCCAAGGTGGAGATTATGTACCGGACGGCGCGGCATCGAAGACCGTCGATGGCATCGTCTACTTCGTCTTTAACGAGACTTACTACCGGCCTTTCTACAGCGGCTCGGACGTCGTTTACATGGTGGTCGAGAACCCGGAGAGTGCCGGTTGAGAGTGACCCTGGTAAGCCAGGAAAGAGCCATATAACAGGAAAGAGCCATATAAAAGGTTTCCAATCTTCTTGTTTCTATAGCTGCACAGTGTAAAATCTGGACGCAGAACAAATCATGCATTGCTTCATTCCTGGTCGATTAATAACTTCAAGAAATCATCCGCATGCGTGTATTACCTAAACCAGAAAATACTGAGGGTGCGGCCGGTACCGTGTGTGCGTGGCGCATCTCTGTCGGCCTCGCATTCCTTCTAACGATCAGCGGCTGCACCACGCTGGGGCCGGACTTCAAGCGCCCGGAGACCCCGGACGTGGCCAGCTGGCAGACCCGCGATGAGGCGCTGACCGGTGAGCCCGCGACGCAGGCCGAGTGGTGGAAGGTGTTCAATAACCCGGTGCTCGATCAGCTGATCGAGACGGCCCACCAGCAGAACCTGCCACTGCAGATTGCCGGTCTGCGTATCCTGGAGGCGCGTGCCCAGCTGGGGATCGCCCGGGGTAACCAGTACCCACAGGTGCAGCAGGCCGTTGGTTCAGCCACCGCCAACGGGCTGAGTGATAACAGCCCGAACTTCAGCCCGGCGTTTGACGATGAATTCGCCAACTACCAGGTGGGTTTCGATGCAGCCTGGGAGCTGGACTTCTGGGGACGTTTCCGACGGGGTATCGAGGCCGCCGATGCCAACCTCTCGGCGACGGTGGCCGACTACGACAACGCGCTGGTCAGCCTGACGGCCGAGGTTGCCCGAACCTATGTCACCATCCGCACACTGGAGGTACGCATCCAGCTGGCGCGCAACAATATCGTCCTGCAGGAGGAGAGCCTGCGCATCGCGACGGTGCGCTTTGAAAACGGCGCCACCAGTGAACTCGATGTGCAGCAGGCAAGCGCGAACCTGGCCAATACCCAGGCACTGGTACCGGTCCTGTTGAAATCATTGCGCCAGGCAAACAACGGACTCAGTGTCCTGCTGGGCATGCCACCATCAGACCTGACGCAGATGCTGGGCGGTGCCGGTACCATCCCCGTTGCACCGGTCGAGGTGGCGGCCGGGGTACCCACCGACCTGCTGCGCCGGCGCCCCGATGTGCAGGCGGCCGAGATGGACGCCGCCGGCCGGAGTGCCCTGGTCGGCGTGGCAGAGACCGACCTCTATCCAAGTTTTTCATTACTGGGTTCGATTGGTGTACAGAGCAGCGACACCGGCAGCAGTGATGCCGGCGACCTGTTCGATGGCGATAGTCTGTTTTATTCCGCCGGTCCGGCATTTCGCTGGAATATCCTGAACTACGGGCGCATCAAGAATAATATACGCGTGCAGGACGCACGGCTGCAGCAGGCGCTGGTGAACTATCGCAACACCGTGCTCACGGCCTACAAGGAAGTCGAGGATGCCATGGTGGCATTTGTGCAGTCACAGCGGGAGAGTGAGTACCGCGCCACCAGTGCGCAGGCAGCAGCGCGTTCCACCGAGCTGGCCAACATCCAGTACCGTGAAGGGTCCGTCGACTTCCAGCGGGTGGTCGACTCCGAGCGTTTCCTGTTCGCCCAGCAGGACGATTGGACCAGAGTGCGCGGCAATGTCGCACTGGATCTGATTGCCATGTACAAGGCCCTCGGCGGCGGCTGGGAGGTTCGCGAGGGACGTGAATTCGTCTCCGAAGAAAACCGTAATGAGATGGCGGAACGGACCAACTGGGGTGATCTGCTGGAGCCGGAGGCGGCGAAATAAGCTCCGATTAAATTTACTGCGAATGTGTATAAACAGAGAGTTCCTTCTCCCTCCGGGAGAAGGGCAGGATGAGGGGATAAGAAATCTTCATTGATCCCCTCTCCCTAACCCTCTCCCGCAGGGAGAGGGGACGCATCGTTCGAGTAGGGTGCGTTTCACGCACCATGACGAAGATAAACAAACGGATGCTGCTTTTACACGTTGGGTGCCGTTGCTGAACTAAGAACCCCCTCTCCCTTCGGGAGAGGGCCGGGGTGAGGGGGTTTAAATTTAAGCTTTTTATTTGATCCCCTCTCCCTAACCCTCTCCCGGAGGGAGAGGGGACGCATCGTTTAAGAGGGTAGGGTGTGCTCTGCGCACCAAATATAAGAATCGAATCTCCCCCGGAGGGGCTATGAAAGCGAGTCAGTTGAGTTCAATTCCTAACAGGTTCCTCATTGCCGCCTTTTCGGTATTACTGCTGCAGGCCTGCGGCGAGGCGCCTGAGCCGGAGGTCAGGGACGTCGTGCGCCCGGTCAAGATGATGACGCTGGGCGGCGGTGGCGGAGGAAGCACACTGGAATATCCGGGTACGGTCAGCGCGACCCAGAGCGTGGAGCTGGGTTTCGAGGTGCCCGGCAAGATAATCGAGTTGCCGATTGAAGAAGGCCAGCAAGTTACGGAAGGGGATTTGCTGGGCCAGCTGGACCCGACGGATTACGAGGCCGCTCGCGATGCAGCCGAGTCAAATCGCCGGGCGCTGAGTGCCGCCTATAGCCGGGCAAAAAAGATCTTTGACCAGGGCGCGGGTTCACAGGCCGAGGTGGACAAGACACTGCGGGATATCCAGGTTGCCAAGGAGGACCTGAAAAAGGCTCAGAAGGCGCTGGATGACACCACCCTGAAGGCGCCTTTCAGCGGCGAGATTGCCAGGAAGACCGCCGACAATTTCCAGAATGTTCAGGCCAAGGAACAGATCCTGTTGCTCCAGGATATTTCCAGCCTGGAGATGGATGTCACCGTGCCCGAGCAGGATTTTGCGCTGGCCACACCGGGGATCACGCTCGAGGAACGGACCGCGCTGGCAAAGCCGGAGATCGTAGTCAGTTCGTTTTCGGATCGCCGCTTCCCGGCGCGCTTCAAATCGGTCTCGACGACGGCCGATCCGGTGACCCGTACCTATGCAGTCACCTTTGCCTTCGATAACCCGGCGGAACTTACCGTGCTGCCCGGTATGACAGCGAAGGCCGTTCTGCACCTGCGCCAGGAAAAACTGGCCGAGGTCGGCGTGAGCGGTTTCATGGTGCCGGTTTCAGCCGTTGCCGCCGACGAGCAGGGCAATGCCTATGCCTGGCGGATCGATCCGGACAGCATGCAGGTCTCGCGTGTGGCTGTGGAACTGGGGCCGATGGCCGGTGATGAGGTGCGGGTCCTGAGCGGTCTGAATGGTGGCGACCGCATCGCCATCTCCGGTGTGCATCATCTGCGCGAGGGGATGCAGGTGCGTCCGCTGGGCGAGTGAAATCCGGAAGCCTAATGGCATAAGGGAACACATTCAGAAAAGAGCATCCCTTCTCCCCCCGGGAGAAGGCCAGGATGAGGGGATACAAAAATATGAAGTCATCTTTTTTATCCCCTCTCCCCGACCCTCTCCCGGAGGGAGAGGGGGATTAACGGGATTGAAAAAAAGATGAATATTGCCCAATTCTTTATCGAACGCCGTGTCATCACCCTGGTCCTGACCGTGGTCCTGCTCGGTGCCGGTCTCACGGCCTACCAGGGTATGAGCCGGCTCGAGGATCCGGAATTTACCATCAAGGAAGCCCTGATCATCACACCCTATCCGGGCGCCTCGGCGGCCGAGGTCGAGGAAGAGGTCTCCGATCAGATCGAGAAAGCCGTGCAGAAGATGGGCCAGCTCGATTTCGTGGAGTCCAAGTCCGACCGCGGACTGTCCACCGTCACCGTGACCATCAAGGACAAGTATGACAAGTTTCTGCTGCCGCAGGTGTGGGATGAACTGCGCCGCAAGGTCGGCGATGCCCAGAGCGAGCTGCCACCCGGTACCGGCAGCTCGCTGGTGGTGGATGACTACGGCGATGTCTACGGTATCTTTCTTGCGATCAGCGGCGAAGGTTACAGCTATGCCGAGATCAAGGATGTCGTTGACATGCTGCGCCGCGAACTGCTGCTGGTCAAGGATGTCGGCAAGATCGATACCTATGGCGAGCGCACCGAGGCCGTTTATGTCGAACTGAACCGTGATCGCATGTCGCAGCTGGGCATCTCGCCCGATGTCATCATCAATGAACTGCGGCAGAAGAACCTGGTCACCAACTCGGGGCGTGTCTCGGTCGGCACCGAGTTCATCACCCTCAATCCGACCAGTGAAATCAAGGATGTTGCGCAATTCGGCGACATCCTGATCAGCGGGCAGGGTTCCGAACAGATCTACCTGAAGGATGTGGCCACGGTCCGGCGTGGCTATGTCGAGCCACAGAACCAACTGATCCGCTACGACAGCAGGACCGCCATTGGGCTGGGTATCTCGACGGTCTCAGGTGGTAACGTCGTTACCATGGGCGAGGCGCTGGCGAAACGCGCCGAGGAACTCAAGGCGCAGATGCCCATCGGTATCGAGGTCGGCCTGGTCTCGATGCAGTCGGATGCCGTCAAGACCGCCATCGCGGGTTTCGTGATCAGCCTGCTCGAGGCGGTGGCGATTGTCATCGTGGTGCTGCTGTTCTTCATGGGGTTCCGCAGTGGCATGCTGATCGGCTTCGTGCTGCTGCTGACCATTGCCGGCAGCTTCATCTTCCTGGCACCCATGGGAGTTGCCCTGGAACGCATCTCGCTGGGCGCCCTGATCATTGCACTCGGTATGCTGGTCGACAACGCCATCGTGGTGGTGGACGGGGTGCTGGTGCGCCTGCAGAAGGGCGAGGACGCCAAGCACGCGGCCATCGAGGTGGTCAAGCAGACCGCCATCCCGTTGCTGGGCGCCACGCTAATCGCCATCCTGGCCTTTGCCGCCATCGGCACCTCGGAAGACAGCACCGGCGAGTTCTGTCGCTCCCTGTTCCAGGTGGTGCTGGTCTCGCTGCTGCTGAGCTGGGTGACGGCCGTGACGGTCACACCGCTGCTGTGTGTCATGTTCCTGAAGAAACCGGCGGAAGGCGCGGCGGCGGTGGATCCTTACGGTGGCGGATTCTATGCCATGTACAAGGGCTTCCTGCGTACCTGTATAAAGATGAAGGTCGTGACCCTGGCCGTGGTGGTCGGCATGTTTGTGACCGCCCTGTGGGGATTCCAGTTTGTCGAGCGGAGCTTCTTCCCGCCCTCGACACGGCCGCAGATCATGGTTGACGTCTGGCTGCCACAGGGCACCCATATCGATGAGACCACCCGCCTGGTCGAGTCGGTAGAGGGTTACATCCGCGAACAGGACGGCGTGACCCATATCACCTCGCTGATCGGCCAGGGCGGTTTGCGCTTCCTGCTGACCTATACGCCGGAAAAACTCAACAGCAGCTATGCGCAGCTGCTGGTCGATGTGGATGATGCGGAAAAGATGGATGCCCTGCTGGTCAATGTCGAAACCTACCTGCAGGAGACCTATCCGGATGTGCTCGGTTATACCTCCAAGTTCCAGCTCGGCCCCGGCAGCACCGGCAAGATCCAGGCGCGCCTGAGCGGGCCGGACCGCAATGTACTGCGTGAATTGTCCAGCCAGGTGCAGGCCATCCTTTATGCGGATCCCGACTCCAAGGCCATCCGCACCGACTGGCGTCAGCGCGTCAAGGTGGTGCGCCCGATCGTGGCGGAAAAACAGGCCAACCTCAACGGCATCACCCGGCCGGACATTTCGCGTACCCTGCTGGAGGGCTACCAGGGTGAACAGGTCGGCGTTTACCGTGAGGGTGACCTGATACTGCCCATCATCATGCGGGCCGAGGAGGCCAACCGGTCGAAGATCGAGAGCCTCTACAACCTTCAGATCTGGAGCCCCGCCGCGGGCGCCATGATTCCGCTGCGCCAGGTGGCATCCTGCTGTGAGACTGTCTACGAGGACGAGATTATCATGCGGCGCAATCGCAAGCCGACCATCACGGTGTTTGCCGATCCCATTGCGGATCCGGCCACCGTGTTGTTTGCCCGTGTCCGGCCGCAGATCGAGGCCATCGAGCTGCCCACCGGCTATGAACTGGAGTGGGGCGGGGAGTACGAGGATTCCGGCAACGCCCAGGCCGGGCTGGCGGCGAGCATCCCGGCGTTCGTGCTGGTCATGATCCTGATCACCATCATGCTGTTCAACTCGCTGCGCCAGCCGCTGATCATCTGGCTGGTGGTGCCGCTGGCCCTCATCGGTGTCACGGTGGGACTGCTCTCGACCAACCAGCCGTTCGGCTTCATGTCATTGCTCGGTTTCCTCAGCCTGATGGGCATGCTGATCAAGAACGCCATCGTGCTGATCGACGAGATCAACCTGCAGAGCGGCGAGCAGAAGGACCTGATGTCGGCCATCGTCGATTCCGGCGTCAGTCGCCTGCGGCCGGTCGCCATGGCGGCCTTGACCACGGCACTGGGCATGATCCCGCTGCTGTTCGACGCCTTCTTTGTCGCCATGGCCATTACCATCATTGCCGGTCTCATGTTCGCCACCCTGCTGACCATGGTGGTGGTGCCGGTGCTGTATGCGACCTTTTACAAGGCCGAGCCGGCGGCATAGCCTGGCTGGCTGACCGGATACCGACCAGGCAAGCGATATGTACGTAACGGATGGAACTTACATAACACGCGCACAGCAATCAACGAGTGGCGAGTCCTGAATGGATGCATGCGCGGACGGAGCAAGGTAATGCCAGTCAAATGTGAATTCGAAGCGAGAAATCTCGGTGTATTTACAGTTTCCGGAGAACTCGGCAAGGCCGAGTACCAAAAGGCACAACAGGTGGCTGAAGCGGCCATACAGAAGTTCAGGACCATCAAAATACTCATTGTTCTGGAGGACTTTGCCGGTTGGGAGCGTGCCGAGGGATGGGAGGACCTGTCTTTCCCGGAGCACAACGACCCGTATATCGAAAAAATCGCGATTGTCGGTGACCCGCAATGGCAGGATCTGGTGTATGCATTTACCCTCAAGGGACTGCGCCCTGTTCCTATTGAATATTTCAATACGGGTGAGGAATCCAGGGCGCGACAGTGGCTGGAGGGGGTAAAACTAAACTAATACGCGCAGATTATGACTAACCATCGCCCTGGTAGCATCATGGGCAAATAACTAACGACGAACGGAGGCTAGTATGAGGTTTTCAAGATTAATCACCTCGGCATTCCTGTTGGGCAGTATTTCATTGAGCAGCGCCGCGTGGGCGGCAGACGCCGTCAGGTATTCCGGCTTCGTCGACAACTACCCCAAACTCGAACTCGATCCGCTTGGCGGTGGCGGTCAGCTCTACATCAAGCCCGGCGCCAATCTTGGCGGCTACAGCAAGATCATGATCGAACCAATCGAGGTCTGGCTGGCCGATGACTCGAAATACAAGGGTTTCTCGCCTGATGATCTCAAGGCCATTACGGACGAGTTTTACCGGGTGCTGGTAAGCAACCTGGAGCCGGACTACCCGGTGGTGAGCAAACCCGGCAAGGGTGTGCTGGTCCTTCGCCTGGCCATTACCGATGTCTACGCCAAGAAGAAGAAACGTGGTCTGCTCGGCTATACACCGATCGGTGCCGTAGCAGGTGCAGCGAGTGGCTCCTACAGGGCCAAACTGAATGATGCCACCATCGAGGCCGAGCTGCTGGATGCCGGGTCACAGGATCAACTGGCGGTGCTGGTCGACAAGCTGTCGGTTTCAAAGGGTGCTGAGAAGACCTCCTGGGACGATATCAGCAAGTCCCTGGACTATTACGCAAAACGGCTGCGTGCGCGACTGGATGCGGATAAATAACCCGTTAAGCACCAGTTCACCTGATTACGGCCCCCGCCATGACCGGCAGGGGCTTTTTTATGGCGGGGTTTTTTTCATGTTTTTCATGGGTTCGGACCACATGCGCAGGCCGCCGGCGAAGGCGTCGCTGTTGTGGCCCAGGCTGACATGCTCGGGCAGTTCACCTGTCTCCGGTTAATTACAGGATTAAACCGCTGAAAGTATCATTATATTCTTATATACTATGCGGCGAGAATTTACCGGACAAGGGTCGTCACTGAGCATTGCCATGACTGTTGTCGACCAACTTCAAATCCCACGATTAAACCGGAGGTAAGTATCATGAAGATGAGACATATTGCTGTGATTGCCGGCAGCCTGGTTGCCCTGGGCACCACCCTGCAGGTTCAGGCGGGCGGAGCGGAAATCTACACTGCCAAGTGCATGGCATGCCATGCGAGTGGCGCTGCCGGCGCACCCAAGCTGGGTGACAAGGCAGCCTGGGCGCCGCGCATTGCCACGGGCATGGATGCAATGGTCGCCAGTGTCATCAATGGCAAGAACGCCATGCCGCCGAAGGGCGCCTGCATGGACTGTTCGGACCAGGACCTCGCGGCCGCGGTCGAGTACATGGTCTCCAGCAGCCAGTAACAAGTATCCCGTACCGGGGTCACCGGCCGGTGACCCCGGAACAGGTTGTCCGCAGACGGGACAGCCTGCATCCCGCCGTCGTTATTCGTTATTCCCGGGTCCGACCCCCGTTATTCCTGGGTCGGACTGTAGTCACCCCATCTGTTTGCACGATTGCATGACCGGAATGTGAATATTTCACACTCTCCCAATGCAGTTTCACGCCGCAATATTCGATCTCTCCCGTTATCTTGATAAGCAACACAGGAGACAAGGCAGGGCCAACGGGATGACGGGCATGGAGTTACTGGCAGGGGTGTTGACAGGGTTGCTGCTGGGTCTGATGGGTAGTGGCGGTTCTATCGTGACGTTACCGGCCCTGATCTATCTCGGCGGCGTGGATGTAAAACCGGCCATGGCGATGACCTTTGGGATTGTTGCCATTACAGCCGCGTTTGCCGCCTTTGAGCATGGCCGAAAGGGCCGCGTAAGGCTGCAGGTGGCAACCGTGTTTGGTGTCACCGGTATGGCCGGCACCTACCTGGGTGCGCGCGCGGGCGTGTGGTTACCGGATACGCTGCAGATGATCATGTTTGCAAGCATCATGCTGCTTGCGGCATGGCGGATGTTTGCCGGCCAGCAGTTGCGGCCGATCACCGCAGGTCTTCCCGCGGTTCCCGGTAACACGGCACCCCGATTGCCGCCTGTTGTGCTGCATGGAATCACCGTCGGGATTTTTACCGGGATGGTCGGCGTGGGTGGCGGTTTCCTGATAGTGCCGGCACTGGTGCTATTGTCCGGGATGTCCATTCGCGATGCGGTAGGGACCTCGCTTGCGGTGGTCACCCTGAAATCCGTGGCCGGCTTTGCCGGGTATGTGGGTGAGGTAGAGATTGATTACGGAATGATGCTTGGTTTTTCCCTGACTGCAATCATCGGTAGTTTTGCCGGAGCTGTGCTGTCGAGTCGCATTCCCTGTGATCGATTAAAGGCAGTCTTCGGCATGTTCCTCGTTTTCATGGCAGGTGCAATTCTGTTTGATAGCAGCAGTGAAATCATCCAGGCAGGAGAGGGGTAACTGACGATGAATATGAATCTGGAGATTGTGGCTAACAGCCCGGTTTTCTCCGCACTGACAATTGAGAGACAGTTGCATGTCGTATCTCAACACGGCGGTGCACTTGAGGGGATCAATGAGGTCTATGCAGCGATGAGAACTGTCGTGGCAGAGGCCGGGGAGGAGATTGTTCGGCACGGGGACAGGGGGGATCGCTATTTCATTATCAGCAAGGGCGAGGCGGAAGTCTGGAAGCCCGATCCCGAGACGGATATATGGAGCTGTGTTGACCGGCTTGGTCCGGGAGATGCCTTCGGTGAAGACGGGATACTGGTGGATGGATTCCGCAATGCCACTGTTCGAATGATTACGCCGGGTACATTACTGATGCTGGACAAGGATGTATTCAACAGCATCCTGCGCAAACGGCTGGTTGAGGAGGTAACGCCGGAACGGGCGCAGGAAATGGCGGGGCAGACGGATGCTGAATGGCTTGATTGCCGTTTTGAAATTGAATACAGCGAAGGCCGGATACCCGGGGCGCGACTCATGCCCTTGCATACCCTGAGGCATTCCCTGCATGAACTGGATCGGGGTACACATTACCTGGTGTATTGCCGATCAGGCAGGCGCAGTGTCTGTGCGACCTATCTGCTGCGCGAGCGCGGTTACAGCGCCGTTTCTGTCAGGGGCGGTGTGCTTGACTGGCCGTATGCTATCGAGCGTGATGATTGAGCTGCTTTCCAGTGACTGGAGTAACACGCAAAGAATTAGCGGTCAGCAAAATGCTGCGGTAATGGACGCAATTGTTATCAATTTACCTGTACCATTCTCGCAGACAGCGCTATTGCTCGCTCCCTCGTCAGAATAATGTCTGGCAAGTAAAGCAATACAACAAAAACAGGCCCTTGGTCGTTTATGCCCGGGAATACCGAGGAGATGAAAATGAGCCAGTATATTGCCGGATCTCGATTCTTTTCATGGGGTCGGACTGAAGTTACCCGTTCGTTACTGGTTCTATTTTCCTTGCGTTATCCTGAGTCGATCGTGATGAATTACGATGAACTGGGCTCCACGATCAGGTTTAATGCCGTCATCGCTGACCAGCGCAATCGCCGGTCTTCCGCCATGATCCTTGATAAAAGCGATGCCCTCGGCAAATTTCAATGAAGTCAGTCCGTCGATTGACACTCTCTTGGGTTCAGCTTTACCACCCTGCCAGAACCACAAAAGAAAAGAGCCCCTGGTTTCACCCGCCGGACCACCGATAATCAGGTATCCTTTTAATTCGGGGTCATAGGTCATTCCACGAATTCCCTTGCCGTCAAGGTCCAGAAATACCAATTCATTATTAAACTCGGGTTCTGCACCATTTTCGAAAAGCCCGGCAGGATTCTCTAAAACAGCAATCGGAGCCTTTCCGTTAATTATTGGTCGGCGAAATCCAATTAACAGGTTGCCACTGTCAGGATCGGCCTCCAGGCCTTCTATATTCAACCCCTGCCCCCAGGGTGTGGTTCGCACATTATGAATGGATTGAAATAATACCGGATGCAGGGCTTCCAGCCCTTTTTTGATATCGCCGGCATGATTAATATCATACAGGCGGTTGTCCTTTACCCTGAATCTGAGCAACTGTTCGCGCCCCGGCTTGCTTTTACCGCTTTTGGTCCGGCTATGGGAGCTAATCGCATAAACATATCCGTTGTTGTCCCTGGCCAGGCCTTCCAGGTCATCCAGGTCAAGACCTGCAAATCGGGAATCCTCCGGACTCTCTGATAGTTCACCAGACACAGCGTACTCGGTAACAGTACCGTCCTTTTCCAGGCTCAGGCTGCTTAAAGGCTTTTCCTTTTCGTCTTCGATGATGAGGAGTCTGTTATCGTCCAGCTGGATGATGCCGGATGGCTCATAAATCGAAGAAAAACGTCTGAATCCCTGTTTCTCACCGGACACAATGCCGGTGGCCACCTTTTGCTCATCATTGCCAGCGGGAATCATCACTCCCAGGAACAGGACGCCGCTTATCAACAGCCCGACCGTGAATATGAGATATGACCATCTCAGCCAGACGAATTTTTGTCCGATACCCAGGCCGGAACCATAAAGATGCTGAATCAGCTGGGAATGCACCTCATCCACATCTTTCAGGATGCGCTTCACTTCATCCACGTATTCATCGGGCGAATATTTCTGCATGTTCTTGAAATAGAGAACACTGCGATCCGCCTGGGTGGAGTTTTCCTGGTCCTCGTTTGGATTCATGCGCGGACGAACCGCCATGATAGCGGCGCTGATCGATGCCAGAGATGTGACAAGAACAGCGGCGAATGGATAAATTAATACGGGGATGGAGTGGATCAGGTAACTGCCTGCGGTAACAATTACAGTAAGAATAAAGCCATTCACGGATATCATGATATTGGCTTTATTATCGGCGAGCGCGGTCATTACCAGGTTGGAACGCAGCGCGTTCCTGAACATGGTTTAAATACTTCTGCCGGCAGATTTTGCCTTGGCCTCGCCGGCCTTGCTTGTTATTTTTTTTCCTGTTTTATCTTCTGTGCTGTCTAACATCATATTTAACAACCGTCAGGAGGGTGGCGGGCTGCAGAGAGTCGGGCCCTGTGGGTTCTGTTTCAACCGGTTGGCGAGGTCTGATCCTGGCTGCCTGTGATTATTCCCTGACCGATGATTCGCCGACAATGTGCTTGATGCCCTTATGGACCTCCGTAATCTCGGTTACATCCAGAAGTTCCGAAAGCCTTAAAGTCGTGGAGCGTTGCCGGCCTGCGAGCAGGATCGCCATCTGGTGAAGGAGTTTATAGGCTACCAGCTGTTCACTATCAATCAGCTCACCGAAGATTTTGCGCGGAACGCGAAACACTACGGAATCTTCTGTGGCGCGGATCGTTGCTGAACGCGGGGAACCATCCAGTATCGCTATCTCGCCAAAGCAGGCCTGCGGTCCAAGCTCGTTGATCTTTTTCTCGCCCGTTGCTCCTTGTTTGAGAACATCCACTTTGCCTCTGTACAGCACGAACCATGCATCACCTGTATCACCTTCCCTGAATACGACATCTCCCGCCCGGAACTGCACTATTTCAACAATATGAATGATTTCCATAAGCTCTGATGGAACGAGCTTTTCGAACATCGGAGTTTCAAGTAGAAAGGTGATCAGTCTTTCGCGTGTAACTATTGTTTCCATGGTCTCCTCCGGGCATGTTGAACGGGCACACTCAACGCCTCATGTTGATTGTTTCCAATGCAGTATTATTACATGATTTTCTGATAAGAAACTAACTGGCATCAAGGCGCAGTTGTCTCCATTTGCGCTTGCCCGCATGGCCTGTGCCATTCAGTGCCGCGTCTGACCTGCAGTGTCATTGCCAGGTGCGCTTACACCAGCCTTTCCGTTGCATGCACCAGTCGCGTGGCGAGTATCTCATTAAGATTCTGGAAGACTCTTGCGGCGATCCTCGGGTAGCGCCTGCGCAGGATTTGCAGGTCTTTCTGATTGATGCACAAGAGGCGTGAATCCTCCACGGTGTCGACATTCGCCGTGCGCTGCTGATAGAAGAGGCCGGCCTCGCCAACGATATCGCCGCGCGTGTGGCTATCCAGATCAATACGGCCGTCCTTGCCCTCGATCGAGGCCTGCAGTTTACCGTCGATAACCGCATACATCTCAGTGCCGGGTTGGCCGATCTCGATGATCCGTTCGCCGGCGTCATATTCACGAATGCTTGCCATGCGGGCCACGATGCGCGCCTGGAAATTGGACAGGCCCTTGAACAGCGGGATGGTTTCCTGCGGGCGTTGGCCGAGGTCGAGAGTGAGGGCATCCCAGATGGTCGCGATCCTGAGGTTGCTGCACAGTGCCGGGGTCAGGGTGAAATCGGTCAACCAGGCAAAGGCGAGCGCGAAGCAGGCCAGCAGGCCGACCTGTTCCTGCATCTTCAGTTCACTGCCGGTCAGGACCAGGAAGCCCAGGCACAGGGCGATCGAGGTATAGGTCACGGGTCGACCGACGATGCGCAGCGACTCGATTGCCGCATGCCGCGAGTCGGTCTGTTGTTTCATGAATTCGTTGAAGCGTGCGAAGTAGTGCACGGTGTCGTCGATAGCAATACCCAGCACCATGGGCGCAATCAGGCTGTTACTCGGATTGAGACTGATGCCCAGGTAGCCCAGTACCCCAAAATAGGTCACGATCGGAAAGATATTCGGAATCAGTGCAATCAGTCCGATCCTGAATGAGAGAAACATGCCGGCCAGAACACAGTAAACAACGATCAGTGCCGCGAACACGCTCTGTACCTGCCCGCGGATAATCCGGTCAAGAACATTGTCGAACAGCACCGGCGTGCCCGTGACCGTCGCCTGCAGATGCCCGGGGAGCTGTGACAGTCGCGCCTCGATCTTCCCGACCAGCGCGGAAAGATCATCCGAATTGACCGAGCGCGTGGTGATGACGATGTTGGCCATTTGATAGCGGGAATCGACCAGAGTATCCAGGTCGTCATTGGCGCCGAAAAACAGCAACTGGCCGATTTCTTTTTTCGTGGCGGGGATCCGTCGTTTGGCGGGATCATTGTCATTGAAGGCACTGTTCAGCAGTTCGAGATAGTTGACGATGGAGACTGTCCCGCCAATATCTTCCTGCTCATTCAGCCATGCCTGCAGTGCCTTGATGGCCTCCAGGTTCACCGGTTCCTTGATGGCATCACGGCTGCCGCTGTCTATGACCACATTAAAGAGGGTGGCGCCGCCCAGCAGGGTGTTGGCCTTTTCATAGGCCTGGCGTACCGGCGAGTCCGGGGCGAAGTTGGTGATGTATTCATTACCGACACGGATATTGCTCATACCCGCCAGGACAATGACGAACAGGATGCCGGCGATCGAAAAGACAGGCACCCGGTAGCGGGCATCAAACTGCCCGATTTTCACTGCGAATTCCTCAAACCGGCTGTGCTGCGGTGTCTGGCCGGCCGGGACTGCCTGTTTCCGTGAGCTCCACAGTATGGTGAGAATGGCAGGCGTGTAGGTCAGGGTCACCAGCATTGCCATGAGGATGCCTATGACCGCAAGTACGCCGAATTCCCTGATTGCTGCGAGCGGACTGAGTGTCAGCGACAGAAAGCCGATTGCAGTCGTCAGGCCGGTAAACACGACCGGCAGGAAAACCCTGCGCAGTGCATCGGCCGCTGATTCGCGGCTGATTGCTTCCCGCTTCGAGAGTTCGAGAAATTCCGCAACGACATGGACCGAGTAGGTCAGGCAGATAATCGTCAACAGGGTAGGGACCAGTACCGTGACAATATTCAGTGTATAGCCCAGCTTCACTATAACGGCGAGTGCCAGGGCGACGGCGATGCCGACCGTCGTCAACGGGACAATTACGCCGGCCAGGCGCCGGAAGCACACTATCAGTACGATGGCCATCACCAGAACCACGAGGGCAGGGATGCGGAACAGGTCCCGCAGCAGCGTGTTTGTCGTTGCCAGGTTGAGTGCCGGAGCCCCGGTCACCCAGATCTGTTCATCGGGCGCCTCTGTGGCGATGACCTCACGCACATCGCGCTCAACCTTGCTCAGAAAGGCATAACCTGACTTGTCGGCCAGCGAGACCAGGATAGCGGTTGCCCCGGCATCAGCCGCGACCAGCGTGCCCGAGTATATCGGGTTCGACAGCATGTACTCGCGGAATGCCTGTAGCTGCCCGGGTGTTTCATCCGGCCGGTCATCCCAGGATTCGATATCGATACCGAACTCGCTGCCCCTGATGGTCAGTGCGTTGCTGAGCGAGGCCACGCGCACCACGTCGTCGAGCCTTTCCAGGCGTTGTGTCAGGCGCGAGATGGTATCCAGGTTTTCCCGGGTAAACACATCGTCCGCCTGTAACAGCAGCAGCAGGGTTTCGTCACTGCCGAAAATACGCCGGGCAGTCTGGTAAAAAAGGTAGTCCTCGTCATCCGGTGACAACAGGCGCTCAACAGACGGATCGATCCCGACCCTGATCTGTCCCGTGCGTAAATCGACCAGTTGCAGGATGGCCAGGCCCGTGATGATGAGAACAATCACCAGCAGGGCCTGCGCATGCCTGACCACAAGTGTAGGAATGACTTGCCAGCGCAGGAAGCCGCCTGGATTACCGGATGCCACGAAACTCCTTCAGGCGCTCATGGTTGAAGAGGTCATCATCAAGAGTAAGGTCGAGTTCGATCTTGCGGATGCTCAGGTAGGTTTCGGTTTTGTTGCGCAGGTCGGTCATGGTGAACTCGCGCGGCAGGCGGATAGAGCCCGCTGATGTGATGCTGCTTGCGTCCGCAATCAGCTGCTTGCGCAATTTCTCGCCGGATTCAAAGAAATCCACCCGCCGAATCACACAATCCGGCTGGTCAAAATAGGCGACGATAGATTCATATTTCGAGCCGGAATCTTCCGCGGGACGGGTTTCCAGTACGTACATGGGTGACCCGTCCAGTTGAGCATCAGGTAATTGCGCCGGCTGCTCTGACGACAGCATGGCGTAAAAGCGTTCGATGTCCTCATAGGAAAAATCGCTGCCATACATGGACGAGGCAATGCGTTTCGAGGAGATGCGCCGAATCTTGAACAGCGACGGCATGTACATGTACATCTCGTTCCCGGCAGCCTTTTCGATAACCAGCAGGCGGGTGCCGATTATGTCATCAGGCTCGCGGAAATAGGCAATCAGCCTGGAGGTTTCGTCGGGAAAACGCTTCAGATAAATATCCGCGACCAGGGTCTTCTCGTAGCCGGCACGGTCGACTGAACGCATCTCGATCTGCTGGACTGCCGACGACTCCGGCTCGTTCATCCGGATGCACGCTTCCAGCTGCGGATCGATGGCATGCACGCTGACGGGCAGCCACAGGCAGAGCAGTGCGCATAACAGGCCGGTTGTTCTGAGGCGCAATGACATGGCCAGTTCCCGGATTATGGTTCTTGTTGACGGGTCTCATCCCTGAACTACAGGAGCCCTATTTTTAAATAGTCACCTATTTCCGTTGGCGAGACAAGTAGCTTTGCTCGTGAATATTTACTTGTTCACCTGTGCATAGTGCGCAGTCCACCCTATACTTGCTGAATTAGAATAAGGTTGTCATGGATGGCTGTACCCCGCCACGCTTGTTGTGTCGGAAGGTTGCGGCCGGGCAGATAATCAACCGGGGGCGGTACATGGCAGATTCGGACAGCAGTGCAGGCTTGCGGGATATCGTTCGCTTGCCGCCGGTTGTCGGCGGCATCATTGCCCTGCTGGTGATCACGTCGCTATTGCTGGCCCGTGGCAGCGGTGGTCTGCAGTTCCTCGACCTGGCGACGTGGGACCTGTTTGTTTCCTTCAAGACGGGCTCTGCTCAGCCGAGCGAACGGCTGGTCATGGTTGCCGTGACTGAAGATGACATCGCCGCCCTGGGCAGCTGGCCTCTGACCGACGAAATGCTCAATCGCGCACTGGGCATCATCGGTGAACAGGGCGCGCGCGTCATCGGGCTGGATATGTACCGTGATACGCCAATCCCGCCGGGCTCGGATGAGCTTGACCGGACGTTTTCAGAAAATGACAGGATCTACGGCGTCAAGAAGTTTGCTTCGGCCAACGCACCGGGTGTCCGGCCGCACCCGGCCCTGGAGGAAGCCGGGCGGGTCGGTTTCAGTGATATCGTGGTGGATGCCAATGGCATTGTCAGGCGTGGCCTGCTGTTTCTCGATGACAGGAACACGGTGTCCTACAGTCTTGCCTTGCGGCTTGCGCTGGCCTACCTGGCAGAGGAGGGTATCCATCCGCAGCCCGGCGAACCGGACGCTTCCCATATCCGGCTGGGTGAAGTCACGATTTCTCCGCTGGAGCGCACCGACGGCCCGTACTTTGCTGCGGATACGGCCGGCTACCAGTTCCTGCTCGATTACAGTGACGGCAAGCGCGGCTTCCCGGTTGTGTCGCTGTCCCGTCTGCTGGCTGGAGATTTTCCCGGGCACTTTTTCAGGGACAAGGTTGTTATCCTGGGTGTCTCTGCCCAGAGTGTAAAAGACATTTTCTTCACACCCTACAACAGCGGTGTGGGTCTGGATGAAGGCACCTCCGGCATCCAGGTGCATGCGCTGATTACCAGTCAGCTGCTGCGCGCGGGGCTGGACGGGGTCAGGCCGCCACTGTCGGTGCCGGAGGTATGGCAAATGCTGTGGACACTGCTCTGGATAGTGGCAGGTGTTGCAATCGGGTTGTCGCAACTATCCTTCAATCGCATGTTCATCATCATGCTGGCCGGTGTCGCTAGTATCGTAGTGGCCGGCTACCTGGCATTCACCCGTGGCTGGTGGCTATCGGTAATGCCGCCGGGGCTGGGCTGGCTGGTCGCTGCCGGCATCATGACCGCCTACCTGTCACGTTATGAGCGGCAGCAACGCGGTCTGCTGATGAACCTGTTTGCCCGGCATGTATCGCCGGACGTGGCCGATGAAATATGGCGTAACCGGGAGCAGTATTTCACCGGCGGGCGGTTGCGTTCGCAGAAGCTGTGCGTGACCACGCTGTTCTGCGATATCGAGCATTTCACGGCCGTGTCCGAGAAGCTGGATCCGGAGTCCCTGATGGGCTGGCTGAACGATTACATGGAGGAGATGGCGACCCTGATAATGCAGCATAACGGCATCGTCGATGATTATTACGGTGACGCCATCAAGGGTGACTTTGGCGTGCCGGTCATCCGCACTACCAGGGAACAGGAACGACAGGATGCCGAGAATGCCGTGAGTTGCGCGCTTGCTATGCGGGAAGGACTGCTTACAATCAATGAGAGATGCAGCGAACAGGGCCTGCCACACCTGCGCATGCGGGTGGGTATTTCTACCGGCGACGTGGTGGCCGGATGCCTCGGCAGCTCGATGCGCATGAAATACACCACGATCGGTGACCCGGTCAATACCGCGGCGCGTCTGGAGAGTCTGGATAAACAGTCATTCGATTCCGGCCCGGGTGCGACGGACTGCCGTATCCTGATAGCGGAATCAACCCGTGAATTACTGGGCAACCTGTTTCTGCTGAAAACGTTTGGTAGTATGGAACTGAAGGGTAAAGAGGATCAGGTAGAGGTGTACAGTGTTGAGGGTTATGCGGATTCGACTGTCGTTGCACTGCATGACCGGGGAGTGAAGCTATGAACACAGATATTTTGATCAAAGGGCTGATTATACTGCTGGTGTCTGCATTGGGTCACGGCCCGGCCCTGGCAGACAGCGACAAGGACCGGCCTGTTCCGGTCACGGACAAACAGGCAACGAAAAAACCGGATCAGGACGGCAAGGATACAGGTAAAACACGCCCGGCTGCGATGCCCGTCTACGTCCCGCCCATGCGCGGTGCCCCGGTTGCCCGGGTCGGTGGTGGTACGCGCGGAATCGGTGATGACTTGCCGTTTGTCTCTGTGGTGACGCCGGAGCACACCGGCTACACGAGTTCCTCACAGCCGGTGTTGTACTGGTATCTGTCGGAACCCGTCGATACCCGTTTTGAATTTGCCCTGATCAATGACAACGAAATCGAGCCGATTATGGAGATTGCCTCGGAACGGCAGATGCTGAAGGGGCTCAACTTCCTTGACCTGTCAGAGCACGGTGTATCACTCAAGCCCGGTATCATCTACCAGTGGTCGGTGGCCCTGGTTGGCCAGCCTGAAAAGCGTTCCAGCGATATCGTCTCCAGTGGGACCATCGAGCTGGTTGAGTTGAACGAGACCCAGAGTGCAGCGCTGGCCGGAGCCGATGGTCTTGATACGGTCAGGATCTATGCACGGGAGGGATACTGGTACGACGCCTTCACCGGCCTGTCCCGGTTGCTTGTCGCCAGTCCTGACGATGCGGAGCTGATCGAGACGCGTACCGCCCTGCTGCGGCAGGTTGGTCTCGACGAGGTGGCGGACGCAGATAAATAACAGTCGCTCACCGGCGCTTGCGACTGCTCGCCGGCCAGATGAATTAATCACTGTGTGCGCCGGTAATCCGGTCATTGTCAGGCCTGAATAATGCGTAATACATCCTCTCGCCTGCAGCGCCTGCTGCTGATCCAGCCAGGCGAGTCCGGCAAGGTCGGCTACTTCCTGGTGTTTTTCCTGCTGGTCAGTGCAGGTATGGCAATCGGTAACAGTACGGCCAATGCCCTGTTCCTCAAGCGGGTTGGTGTTGAGTACCTGCCCCTTCTGTACATGGGGCAGAGCGTGCTGCTGGCGGTGGTCAGTCTTGGTTATGCAGCCATTGCCGACCGTGTCCCTGCTGAACGCTTCTTCCGCTACATGTTTTCCGCTTTGTTGCTGCTGGTTGCGGGCTGCTGGCTGCTGGTGTCCCATACCAGGTCCAGCCTGGTCTACCCGGCCTATTACCTGATTTACGAGGTTGCCTCGGAGGTCCTGCTGGTGCATGCCGCCCTGTACCTGAACCAGAACCTGAATACCCTGCAGGTCAAGCGGCTTGCGCCGCTGATGTTTGCCGGTGCACAGGTGGGCACTATATCGGGTGGATCGCTGCTGGCCCTCGTCGCGCCACTCACCGGTGTCGGCAATCTGTTGCTGGTATGGTGCCTGTTGCTGACGGCCGCAGTAGTGCTGCTGATTGTCTGGCACCGCAGGCATGGGCAGTCATCGCATTATCGGGCGCCACGCAAATCACGGGACCTGTTCGGTGGCAGTATCGAACAGGTCCGCCAGGGTGTCCGCTTCACCCTGGACTCTTCGCTGTTGCGCGCGGCATCCATGGCAACCTTCTGCATGGTGATTGGTTTCTACATCATGACCTACAGTATCAACCGTATCTACAACCAGGCGTTTGCCGGTGAGGCGGAACTCGCCGGTTTTCTCGGCGCCCTGACAGCGGTCACCGGCAGTATCGCATTACTGCTGCAGTTGTTCGTGACCAGCCGGATGATACGGCGCTTTGGTGTCCGTCGTATCAATATGCTGTTTCCGGTCACCACCACACTGGCACTGTCTGCACTGACTATCAGTTTTACCCTGCCGGCGGCGCTGCTGGGCAGTCTCAATCGTGACGCGATCATGACGGCGTTTCGCAATCCGGTGAGGGCGATGTTCTTCAATGTGCTGCCGGCCTATATGCAGGGGCGGGCCCGCGCCCTGATCGTGGCCATCGTCCTGCCGCTGGCGCTGTTCATCTGCGGACTGCTGCTGTGGTTCATGCAACGCACTGAAGATCCTGTCATCTTCATAGCACCGGGACTGCTGGCAGGCTGTCTGTATATCTGGTTCAACCTGCGCATGAACCGCGCGTATGTCGCTACCCTCGTCAACAGTCTGCGTGAGCGCCTGTTCCTGCCTGATGAGAGGATGTACCGGGAGCTGGATGGCAGTGACGAGAGGGGCATGGAAGCTATCGAACGCGGTGTCCGTCATCCTGATCCGGCGATCGCGGTGAGTTATGCGCGCACGCTGCTGACCGCGTTTCCGGCGCAGGCCGCCGGTACCGTGGTCGCGCGTGCCGCAACGGCCGATCATGCGACCGCCGACCGTCTGCTGGCTCTTCTGGATAAAACTGATCTCTCGCCTTATGTGTCGCAGCTGCAGACCCTGGCGGCATCAGGTGATGCGCACCTGCAGGCAACCGTGTTCAGGCTGCTGGCCGCTGCGGGCGGGCGAGAGCAGCGGTCCGGGGCCATGCATCACCTGCAGGGCGACAATCCACGTCTGTGTGCGAACGCTATCCACATCTGTCTGCAGGAAGCACCGGGCACACTGCCAGCGGATGAGGTGATCAGCGCCTGGTCACGCCTGCTCGGGGGTAATATGCACTCATTGCTGGCTGCGCTGGAGCTGGTGCCGGACCTGGCATGCCTGCCGCAAGCGGCCCGGGCGCAACTGGAGTCTGCCTATGTCCCGGTCGTGGACCGTTTGTTCCGCGACGGACCCGACCGGGTACGCATCCAGGCCCTGCGTTGCCTGTACGCGTGGCCGTCTACTGTCAGACCCGGGATGATCAGTTGGCTCGAACAGTATCTGCACAGCGACAATCCCGAGGTGCGCGTGGCCGCAGCACGCTGCCTGCATTTGGCCGATGGAGACCATCGCGCGGCACTGCTGCGGCAAACACTGGGTGATGGTCACGCCAGGGTGCGCGCGGCTGCACTCGATTGCCTGGTGCGGACGGACGCCGATTTCCCCGGCATTGTGGCTGACTGGGTCCTGGGCAACCGGGTCAGCTTGCGTGCCCAGGAGGCGCTGCTGGCTGCGCCTCAGGCAGCCACGCTTGACGAACCTGTATTCGAGGAAATTGCCCTCACCAAGGCACGCGAGGCCGAGCGATTGCAGCAGGCCGTGCACTACCTGCAGGCAGAGGCACACGACGACCGACTGGCATCGCGACGCCTGCTCGAACATGTCCTGAACGAGCGCTTTGAACAGACAGTGCAGCTGGCACTGCTGTCACTCAAGAGCCTGCACGAGCCCGGCCTGATCGAGGTCATCCGGGCCGGTTTCTCCAGTGGTGACGAGCGCTTTGTCGCCAATGCCAGCGAGGCACTGTCCACTATCGCCGACCGGGAGGCCCCGGGCCTGTTGCACAGGTTGCTTATGAACCGCATGGAAGATCCCGCCAGACATGTCGGCGGTATGTTCACTTCAATCCGCGAGCTGCTGGACTGGTGTGCCGGTCTGCAGGAGGAGCTGCTGCAGACATGC
>Ga0265306_10000087_pt1 | contig 34026 bp, 27 predicted proteins | sample Helome_3_FD_192493 | JGI IMG/M metagenome (GOLD analysis project Ga0265306, IMG submission 192493) | Marine sediment microbial communities from subtidal zone of North Sea - Hel_20160420 (Illumina Assembly) | ecosystem: Environmental > Aquatic > Marine > Subtidal zone > Sediment ... | reverse complement strand
CCAGGCTCGAGGCCATCTACATGGCAACCCGCGCCGGCGATATGCGGATCGATATCATGCTTGCAGACCAAAAAGTATTCAGCGAAGGTCTGGACGATGGTAAAGCCTGGCTATGGACGCCGTCGGACGGCGTAAAACTGCAAAGCCAGCAGTCTACCGCCGCCCTGCGGCACGGCATAGAGTTTCCCGGCAGGTTTTTCACGCTGATGGACCTGTACCGGGACGGCACAACAGTAACTCTTGAAGGCCAGGTACTGGAAGGCAGCGGCTCTCAATGGCGGGTTCGGGTCACGCTGGCCGATCAGTTCAGCCGGGATTATTTCATTGACGATAAAACCGCTCTGGTTGTGCGCGTACATGACCGGCGCGCATTTCACCCGGCAGCGGATCCGCAGGCCGTCCTGATCGAAACCCGCAAAGAAGAACCGGACTGGCTCAACGGCACGCTTTACTACCGGACCAGTAAAAACACCAACCTGCAGACTGGAGACTGGATGGCAACGACCCGTGTGCACTCACTCGAGCATAATATTGAAATTCCGCAAGGGTACTTTCAGGCAAAATAAAAAGAGCCCCTGTTGGGGCCCCTTTTATCAATAGAACGTATCTTACTTGACGCGGCGAACCGTCACTTTGGCCACCGGGTTACGCCAGTCATGTGTCGCGGGCAGGGTATCACCGATGCCGTGGACGCCGTTGGAGACATGGACATAACCTTCACCGCTGTCATCGGGCACATTGGCGCCTTCGCAGAAAGCACCCGGAGGCCCGGGGATGCTGACGCACAATTCGTCGTTATACTCTGTGCCGGCATCATAGGCTATAGCCACCGTCGAATGGTAGTCGCGGGGTAACTTCATGGAGTTCAGCGCAACGAAAGAATCATTGGTCGGTAACAACATCGCCGCAAAGCTCAGCCGGTCATAGCGGTTGCTTCCACTGATCTCAAAGGTTGCATAATCGCCCGGCATGATCGGGCCGGTCCCCGAGGTATCCTGTACCAGGTTGGGCAAGGACAACAGCAGGTCGTTCAGCGGTCCTGTATTTCCATCCTCCGCAATCAACTCCAATTCCGCGATGGCGGGATCGCCGAGCTTAAAGAAAGCGATATCGCTATTATGCGTGGCGGCCAGCACCGGGGTGAAAATTTGTCCCTTGGTCAGATTGGTAATGGTTACTTCGTAGGTTTTGTTCTCGCCGGCAAAAGCCGACCCGCTGATCATCAATGCGGCACTCAAAATAAACGCTGTCTTTCTCATCTGCATACTCTCCTGTGGTAAAGCTGATTTTTCGTTTCCGGGTTTTTCTCCCGTCCCGACGCTTATTCTCCAGAACAGTCTTCACAGACCTATCACGAATGTCTCCTACCGTATGTTCATGGAATAACAGGGATTTTTATCGAATAAATTATTCGCCGTGATACTTTCGTTAGATTTCTGGTCTACTTTTCGAACAGGAATCGTGACTGGATAGACTATGAACAAGCGAAAAGTACTGGTGGTAGAGGACGAGAAGGACATTGCCGAACTGTTGGCTTTGCATCTGCGTGACATCGACTGCGAGGTCACACTCGCCAGCGATGGCCACGAGGGAATGCGCCACGCATTCGCGCGCAACTGGGACCTGGTCATACTCGATCTGCGCCTGCCTGGACCGGACGGCCTGAGTATTTGCCGCTCTTTGCGGCGGGAATCACGCTACGTACCGATCCTGATGCTGACCTCAAAGTCTTCCGAGCTCGACCGCGTGCTGGGACTTGAACTGGGTGCCGATGATTACGTTACCAAACCATTCAGTGTTTCTGAGCTGATGGCCCGGGTCAAAGCCATTTTCCGGCGCGTCGAGTCACTGGAAAAACGCTTTCCGGGCGGTGCAGAGACGCTTTCCATCGGCCCGTTGAAAATAGATACCAGTGGCCGTCAGGTTCTGGTCAATAACGAGCTCATGCCGTTAACGGCCCGGGAGTTCGACCTGCTGCTGCATTTCGCCCGCCACCCGGGGCATGTCTTCAGCCGCGCTCAGTTACTCGACAGTGTCTGGGGCTACGGCCATGACGGCTATGAACACACGGTCAATTCCCATATCAATCGCCTGCGCTCCAAGATCGAGCCGGACCCGGCACATCCTGAAGTCATTGTTACGGTATGGGGCGTGGGTTATAAACTCGATGCCCGGCCACAGGAGTACGCAGCATGAGAACCCTGTTCGCCAGGCTCAGCGCGGCCCTGCTACTGGTCGTTACCATCATTGGTGGCGGGTTCTTCCTGGTGGAACAGGTCAGCACACGCCTGTATTACGAGGAAATCACCCAACGCCTGAACGCCTCGATCGCCATGTATGTTACCGGTGAGATGCAATTGATCGAGGACGGCGCGGTCAACCAGGAAGCGCTCACGCTGTTGGCACAAAGAGCGATGATCATCAATCCGACCGTGGAGGTGTACCTGATCGATACCCAGGGCCAGATCCTTGGCCATGCGATGCCACCGGAATCCATCCAGTCTGAGCGGGTGGCGCTGGAACCGGTGCACAAATTAATCGGCGGCGAAACCGAAATGCCGTTACGGGGTACCGATCCCCGCAATACCGAACGGCAGAAGATTTTTTCCGCGCACCCGGTGATGCACAACGAGGTGCTGCAGGGTTATCTGTACGCCATCCTGGGTGGACAGAAATACGATGAACTGGCGGACAGCGTGCGGGGCAGCTATGTGCAAAAGCTAAGCCTCGGTGCCCTGGTGGCCATTGTGCTGGCAGCGTTCCTGGTCGGTTTGCTGGTGTTTGGCTTGCTGACCCGGCGGCTGACTGGCCTGACCGCCGATGTGCAGCGCTTCACCGACTCAGGATTCGATCCGGAAATGGTCGAGGCCCTCGCCGCAAACAGCTCATACCGTGGCAAACAGGACGAAATCGGCCAGCTACGCGAGGCATTTTCGGGCATGGCGAACAAGATTCGGGAACAATTTGAAGGCCTGAAGGAAACCGACCGCCTGCGCCGTGAACTGGTCAGCAATGTTTCACATGACCTGCGCACACCGCTGGCATCCATGCACGGTTACGTGGAAACACTGCTGCTGAAAAACGATACGCTAAGCGAAGAAGAACGCCTGCGCTATCTTGAAATCACCCGCAAACATTCGTTACGTCTGCGCCAGCTGATCGGCGACCTTTTTGAGCTGAGCAAGCTCGATTCAACCAGCATCAAGCCAACCCTGGAGACGTTTTCATTGGCGGAACTGCTGCAGGATGTGACCCAGGAGTTCGAGCTGCAGGCAGAACAAAAGGGCATCGATATTGAAGTCCGGGCCGGGGGAAACGCGTCCATGGTGCATGCCGATATTGGCCTGATGCAGCGTGTGCTTGAGAACCTGATACGCAATGCGGTTCGCTATACACCGCTGGGAGGCACGATTTCAATCAGCCTGGACAGGAAACCTGGTTGCGTTGCCGTGGCGGTAGAAGATACCGGCTGCGGCATCGCCGAGCATGAACTCGACCGGATTTTCGACCGTTTCTATCGTTCAGAGCAAGGTGAGGAAGGGCGCTCCAGCTCGGCCGGGCTGGGGTTGGCGATCGTCAAGCGCATCCTGGATTTGCACGGCAGCCGAATCACCGTCAACAGCATAGTGAACCAGGGCACCCGGTTCGAATTCGATATTCCCGCGCGGGCTGCCTGATCCCGAACGACCTGGTCAAGCCACGCGGATGCGCATGGTGCCGATTTCCTTGTAAATGATCGCCAGTGGTTTCTTGCTGGAAAAGGTGATGATTTTGCTTCCACTTGAATACAACAGGTGAGAGGTCAGGAAAACGTGGACTTCATCCCCGCTTTCGAGAATTTTTTTCATCAACTTTCGAGCCTTTTTTTGATGCTTTTTTGCGATCGGAATTTCGAGCGACCCGATCTCAATGCACTTGCGGCGGAATTTGACAGCGGGAGCCTGCTCACGCAACAGAACCTCGCGATTGAGTTGCTTGATCATCGGTTTTGGCAGGACCAGCCCCAACTGGGTGGAGGCTGTTAGCCAGCTGATGCCCGTTTCGTCCCGGTATATGCTTTCATGCTCCCCAAAGGCCTGGCACCAGCCCCTGAAATAGGCAGCATACCGTTTGAGATCGCGCTCGAGCATTTTCCTAGAATACCAGGCAACCGAATCACCTTGAATGTATCCCTTTTTCGGCCGATCTGCCAGTTGGGCGCTGGTGTTTCGGGGTTTTGGGAGTCAGGGCGCAGGTCCCTGACTCCCTGTTGCATCTATTTTCCTCCGGCCGCCATCATTGCCTGACGATTCAGGGCGGTTTCGAGATCTGCCGGGCTGGCCACACGGGCACTGTGTGCGCCGACTATTTTGGTGTAGTCCAGGTTCAGCTTCTCCAGCGCTTTTGCAAATGCGACCGTAGCAGGCACTGCAGGCGGAATCACGCCGGTCTGAGGCTGAGGGAAGTGATCGGCTTCAAAAATGATGCCCTGGTCCGGCAAGTAGGCAATCAGGATATTTTCGGCGTGTGGCGTTGGGCCAATGTTGTAAAGCTCGATGGTTCTGTCACCGTCCGTCAGCGTCATGCGATCCTCGATATACTCGAGTTTGGCATCTTCGTCACCCGAGGCGTTGACTACCACCTCTTTGTTCTCTTCAAAGGTAATAATGGTCGCGCCCTGTCCGGCGTAAGCCGCCGCACCCGGCACGTGATCGCTGTGGTGGTGAGTCAAAACACCGTACTTGATGGGCTTGTCCGCTATTTCCTTACGCATTTCGGCGATACTCGCCGGCACGGTTTGCGTCCCGCCGATGGCCACCACGTGGTCTTCCATCTCCACAAACAAGGCATAAGTGCCGTTGCCACCGATCAGGAAAACACCTTCATCAATTTCCTGCGTACTGAGTTCGTCTGGAGTTATTGCAGCGACCTGTCCCAGATTCCCCGGTACTTTCAGGTAATCCTCCAGCGCCACGTTAACCCGTGTCTCCTTCACATCGATGACCAGGTTGTCATCGCCGTTGGCATACAGCCGGAATTTCTGGTTGAAGGCGATGCCGTCGATCATGGTGTAATCCAGGAAGCTGTATTCGATCTGGCCAAACGGCGGCAGCACCCGCTCCATCCGGGTCAGCATGTGCGTTTCCTGGTCGATGTAGAGCGCCAGCGCCGGACCTACTTCCATCACCAAGGTGATCACGTCCTGCATGCGGCCGTCCACTTCGGACTCACCCAGCCAGTTGGACGTATTGCGCCTGGCCTGCAACTGCCGCATCAACAAAACAGGCGTCACACGCACAAACGGTCCAGACTGCGTATTGAAATCCGGCTCCGCCAACGGTGCAGCGGTACCTGAACGGTAGTTCAGCTGCCAGCTGTCATCACCATTGATGATGACACCCTGGTCAAAGACATACCCACCGCCTTCGCCCTTGTTCCTGGCGACGAAAATATCGTTTTCCAGATCCATGGCGTTGAAATTCATCTGCTGCCCCTGGTCGAACGGTGGCCCGGGCTTGCGGCTCTGGCCAGTTGCAAAGTTGATGAATTCGGATTTTCGCACCAGGGTTTTAAGGTTAGAGATATTCTCAGCTCCGCCGTGTGCCTCGATCGCAGCATCGATGACTTCACCCGCCTTGTTAACGGACTGCAGCGGAAGGGATTCGGCCAGCACGGAGCCGCTGGCAAGTAACAGGACAGAAACGGTAACAAGAATTTTTTGGTTCACGGTCAGCTCTCACGGTAGCGGTTGTGTGATTTCGAGTGTGGACCGGTCCGAATGTCCTGTCTGCAGTATTTCGACAACCGGAATCATCTCTGCGATAAACAGGTTCAAAGTAGTCTCGACTGCTTACCCTAAGTGTTCAATGCCGTGCATCCATTTGTCCTGTTGCTGTGCTCTAAGGGGTGAGTTAGCAAATTAATACTTTATAAGGAGTTACAAAATGGCTGGAGAAATGATTCCCATCGTGATGTTTGTCGTTATTGGTTTCGCCGTGCTGGGCTATTTTTACTGGAACCACAAAAATCGCGCTTCCATCATGGAAACCGTGCAAAAGGCCATCGACCAGGGTGGTGAATTGACCCCTGACCTGCTCAAACAGCTGGGTGCCTCGGCCGATCCCCGGATGCGCGATATGCGCAGGGGCATTGTTTTCCTGTCGCTGGGCATCGCTGGCCTGCTGTGCAGCCTGTTCTTCGGCGATCAGGAGGTTGTCAATGGAATCAGGGCTGGCGCCGTATTCCCACTGATGCTGGGTCTGGGCTTCCTGCTAGTATGGAAGTTGAACAAAGACTAAGGATTCGAAGCAATGGTTTCTGACAAGGAGTTGGTGATCCGAATCACCGGCTCCAATGACCAGGCCGCGTTCCAGCAGTTGGTGGAACGGCATCAAGCCGCCATTCGCGGCTTTTTGCGGCGCCTGGCCGCGGGCGACTTCGGCACTGCCGATGACCTGGCGCAGGAAACATTCCTGATGGCATACCGGAAACTGCATACCTTCAAATCCACTGGCAGCCTGCTGTCCTGGCTGCATACCATCGCTTACCGGCAGTTTCTGCAACACACGCGCAAGCACGCCCGCCAGCAGGTGATGGCCGAACCGCCGGAACAGGGCCATGACCCGCGCCAGTCAGTCGACTCGGAAATTCTCGCGCAACGGCTGCTGGGTTTTGTCAGTGCCCAAGAGCGCGCCTGCCTGACGCTGGCGTACTCGGCAGGCATGAGCCATCCGGAAATCGGCGAAGTGACAGGGTTCCCGCTGGGAACCGTCAAATCGCATATTCAAAGAGGCAAACAGAAGTTACAACGTTGGCTGAAAGACCATGATCATTCCATTTCCGAAAACAAGGAGGCACACCGTGCCTGAATCACCGCTCGACCAGGAACTTGAACAACTACTGGCGTATCACGAAGAACCGCAGAGCCCGGCATTCGTAGCAGAGGTGCTGCAAGGCGTGAAACGTGAGCAGCACAGCCGCAAAGTAATTCTCTGGGCTTTTGGCCTGGTCGGCGCATTGTTCGGCCTGATCGGAGCCATCATGCTGTCTGACAGCATTACCCGCCTGTTTACGTTTTCACTTTCCCTGCCGGTTATGGAAACCATGCAGGCGGTGCTGGTCATCGTCGCTGTTGCGGCGTTCTACACCTGGTTTATGAATGATGACCTGAGCCTGGGGAACTAGGGCGCCAAGGGCCACAAGCGACATTCGCGGGTGTGTTTGCGGGTTATGATTGCAGGAATGAAAACTTTATTCGTGCTGAGTCTGTTTGTTGTTGCCTGTGCCGTCGACGCGAAGGCACCCCATGTTGACCCTGCGCTTGACCCCGTAAATCTCGGGCCGCCGGACCGGTTTTTGTTCTGGACACCTCAACAACAGGTCGCGGGCTACAGGAATATCGACAAGGTCTTTCCGACCCGGGTGGTTACGGCCGGCAGCACCCTGTTGGAGTTGCCCTCAGACCCCGTCGACCTGGGCCAGGTGAGGGTGCAAACCGAAACCAGTTCGATGACTGTAGATGAGTACTTTGTCCAGCAGAATGTAGCCGGACTGCTGGTCATCAGGGACGGGAAAATCGCGTATGAGCGATACGGTTTGGGTAATACGCCTGCATCCCGCTGGATTTCATTTTCCGTGACCAAATCCGTGGTCTCCCTGCTGGTCGGGGCTGCAGTGCGGGACGGCTATATCAAGAGCGTCGATGAAAAAGTCAGTGATTACCTGCCGCGGCTGAAAGGTACACCCTACGACGATTCGTCCCTGCGCAATATCATGCAGATGGCGTCCGGCGTAGCGTGGGACGAAGACTACGCAGACCCCGCATCAGACGTGAACAGCGCGAGTTGGCAGACCGTCGCCCTGTATGACTACCTGGGTCAAAAACAGCGGGCGGCGCCAGCCGGTGAACTGTTCAATTACAACACCGCAGAAACTAACCTGGTGGGAACCTTGCTGCGCTCCGCCATCGGTAACAACCTGTCTACCTACCTGGAAGAAAAAATCTGGCATCCCTTTGGTATGGAGGCGGATGCGGTCTGGACATTAACTGAACCCGGCGGCGGAGAGTTCGGTGGTTGCTGCATCAGCGCAACACTGCGTGACTACGGCCGGCTCGGTCTGTTCGCCCTGGCCGCAGGGCGCTTGCCCGACGGCACCGAGGTACTGGCCGATGGTTGGATGGAAGAGTCAACAACCCCATCGCAGGCTTATAGCGGATACGGCTATCTCTGGTGGCTGGACGGAACCGACGCGTACCGGGCCAGTGGCATTTTCGGGCAGGGGATTTGCGTCCATCCCCGGCAAAACGTGGTGGTGGCCCTGCACAGTGCGCGGGCCGTGGCCAGCAAGGACGAAGACTGGGCGCTACAGGAAGCATTGTGTCACGCCCTGGCCACCGCATTGATTAAATAATGGGGCTATAATCTAAGCAACGATGCGCCGTTTTATACTGATTTCCCTGGTCACGCTGGTCGTGCTTTTTGCCGCCACGGTCGGCGTGGGCTGGTATTTACTGCAGGACGAAGACTTTCTAAAGGCCCAGGTCAGTAAATTGACCCTGAAATACACGGGACGGGAACTGACCTTCAAGGGACTCCTTAATCTGCAGCTGGGTGGTGTCACCAGCCTGGAAGCCCGCGATGTTCATTTCTCTAATGCCGAGTGGGCCGATCATCCGGAAATGGTCTCGGTCGGACACATCCTGATCAGCTTCGAACTGGCGAGTCTGTTTGAAGAACCACTCGTTTTCCCGAATGCCGTGCTGGAGGACTGCAGTGTTTACCTGGAAAGAAATGACGACGGTGAAGCCAACTGGAGCATGGGGCCTGAGTCCGGACCCCAAACCGGGCCCGCCCCCGTACCCGACGAAAGCGGCCCGCGTAAATGGCCCATCTGGATAAAAGATCTCGCGATTCGAAATTGTGAGCTGGACGTTACCAGTTTCAACCTTGAGCAGCCGCTTGCGCTGAAACTTTCAGATCTTACGATGCAGCACCACGATGACAATCGCTGGTCCGGCAAAGGATCAGGCAGCCTCAATGATATGCCGCTGTCGCTCGACGGCTGGTTCGCTCCGTTCAGCTCCGTCATCTACGGCGGCCCGCTGGACCATGAATTGAAATTCAACCTGGGGGAAATATCCCTGAACAGCTCTGGTAGCGTGAAAGAGGTGCGAACCGGAACCGGAGCCAATGTGTCCGCCCGGCTGGCAGGGCCGAAGATTGAGAGACTTCTGAACGAGTTCAAACTACCCCCGTTCACTGAAGGTGCATTCGATTTCACCACGAATCTGAACACCGAGGGCGATATGACGAAGCTGGACATCGATGGTGACATGGGGAGCCTTCAAGCCAGCGCCGATGGTGAACTGGACCGGCTGATCAAGCCGACCAGGGGCAACGTAAAGCTCTCGGTTGACGGACCTAATCTTGGCGCGCTGGCAAAAGTCTTCGGTATCGAAGGATTGGTTGAAGAGGCTTTCAATCACGAATCCCATGCAGAGTTCAACGGCGACCGCATTCATTTTAAGAAATCCAGGCTGAAAACGCCCCAAGACCACCTGGAACTGGGTGGACATTTCAGCATGGCGCCCCATTTTGCCGGAACCGAGCTGGACGTGAAATTCCAGACCAGCGAGGCAGGGCGCTGGACTGGCGCGATCGGCAAGGAAGCACAAAGCCTTGGGACATTCAGTCTCGACAGCAAACTGATCGTTGGCCCACAGGGAGTGCTTACCATCAAAGGCAACGCAGTGCAGGCGGAGACCACTCTCGACTTCGATGGGACCCTGGGCAGCCTGCCGGACAAACTCCATCCCGACCTGGAAATTTCACTCAAGTCGCCCAACCCCAGGCCGCTGGCCTCCGTCTGGGGTTTTACGGCTATTCCTGCCGAGCCACTCGCCATCCAGGGCCGGTTTGGCCTGCAGGGTAAACGGCTGGAGCTCGGTAAAGTAGACATCAAGCTGGCCGCGAGTGATGCGAAAGTAGACGGAACATTAAACCTGGATAACCGCTTCGCAGGCAGCGACATTGTGCTTGATCTGAATATCGCCAATGCCGAGAAACTGGGGTTGCTGTTCGGCAGGGAAGGCCTGCCCAACCAACCGCTGCACCTGGGCGCTGAAATCAAACCGGACGGTAAAGGGCTGGCGTTCCTGGTAAAAGACGGCAACTTCGGAAAGATTCAGCTGGACCTGGACGGCAGGATCGCAGACTTGCAACAGCCCATGGGCATTACGGGTAATTTCGATATCAATTTGCCTCGTCTTGGCGACCTTACCTTCCTGATACCTGGCATCGATCTGCCCGATGCGCCCTTTACCGCTAGCGGACAACTGGTCAGCGAACAGAACCTGGTCAATCTCAAGAGGGTCCAGGTAAATCTGGCAGGCAACCGGGCCACGATTGATGGGCACATCAACCTGGCTAAGCGCTTTGCCGGCAGTAAACTCAAATTTGACCTCGATATCAAGAATGCCGATGAGCTGGGGACGCTGTTTGGCTACAAGGACCTGCCCAATCAACCGCTGAAATTGTCCGCGTCGGTGGAACCCGTGGGTAAGGGATTGGCGTTCAAGATGAACGACGGCAACCTGGGTGACATACAACTGGATCTGGACGGCAAGATCGCCGACCTCGACCAACCCATGGGGGTGGATGCAGAATTCGATATCAAACTGCTTAAGCTCAGCGATATCGCTTTCCTGGTGCCGGACAGGGAGTTGCCCGACGTACCCTTCACCGCCAGCGGGCGCCTGGTGAATGAGAAAACCCGCACCCGGATTGACGAAGTCCAGATATCGCTGGGGGAAATCAAAGCCAGCGTGGACGGTAACCTGCTTCCCAATAATTCATTCGACCTGGCGATCAGGGCGGCGGGGCCCGATGCCTCAAAACTCGATAAGCTGGCAGGTACCTCTCTCCCGGCGAAGCCTTTTTCCGTAGCCGCCGGCTTGAAAGGAAATACGACCGCGTTTGATCTCCAGAACACAGATGTCGTCCTTGGCGGCAGCCAGGCCAACGGAAACCTCTCGATCGGACTGGGTGATATCACTGCGCTCAAGGGAAACATTGCATCTCCACATCTGGACATCAGTCACTGGTATCCCGGAAATGACTCTGAAGAAGAGCCGGCCCCTGAAAGCAGCAGTGCCGCCAGGGAATGGATGTTCGACAATACGCCCGTGAGGGCGCTGGACGACCATAAACTGGATATTGATCTGGCTCTCAAAGTCGACACCCTGGTACTTGGCAATACAACGGTGAAAGAAATCGACCTTGAATTCATCCTGGCCGACCGGCTGATGAAGATCAGCCCTTTCACTATGAAAGGGATTCAGGGTGGCAGGTACAACGGCAGCTACATCATGGATGGAACGACAGGAACTCCGACGCTTAACCTAGACGCCAATGGCAAGGACGTCCGCGTCGGGCTGGCCGCGGTATCCGGGCAGGACCCGCAAACCTATCCCCCGACGGATATTGACCTGAAACTCATCGGCAGCGGCACAACCCGCCGCGAAATGGCCAGTTCACTGGATGGAAAAGTCCGCATTTACCAGGGCAAAGGACAGCTGGCCAGCGCCGGTATGGATTTGTTGTTCTCCGATTTTCTGACCCAGTTGTTTACCACGCTCAACCCGTTTGCGCAGACCAGCGAATACACCAATCTCGATTGTGCGGTTTTCGCCGCGACGATCGACTCCGGATTGATCACTGCGTTCCCACTGATCGTCCATACGGAACAACTGACCATACTCAGTGAAGGCACGGTAGATCTGAACACCGAAAAGATCGCCGTCTCATTCAACACCAAACCCCGAACCGGCATAGGCCTCAGCACGGGCATGATCATCAACCCCCTGATCAAGGTGGGCGGCAGGCTGACGACCCCTGCTGTCGAAATCGACCCGGAAGGCACACTGAAAAGCGGCGGACTGGCGGTTGCCACGATCGGCATTTCTCTGTTGGCCAAGTCGTTTTCAGACCGGTTCCTTAGCAGTCCCGATCCCTGCGGCGATGCGCGTAAGGAAATCGAAAAACTGGACGCCGGCGCTCAGTAGGCAATCAATCTCCATCTCTGACATAATCGCCGCTCCTGAAAATAACCATGACATGGGAGTTTCTCGATGCGCTACTGGATACAGGGTTTCGGACTGGCGTTATTACTGCTCGGATCAAGCAGCGCCGCCGACTGGAGCGAAGACGGACTCGATAGCCTCAAATGGCGTGAAATAGGGCCCTATCGCGGTGGTCGCTCGGCAGCGGTTGCTGGAATCCCCCAGGACCGGGAAACCTATTATTTCGGTGCCACCGGTGGCGGTGTCTGGAAAACCACCAACGGCGGCGGCGACTGGCAAAACGTTTCCGATACTTTTTTCGGTGGATCCATAGGCGCGGTAGCAGTCTCTGCCTGGGATCCCAATGTGATCTATGCCGGCACCGGCGAGAAAACGGTTCGTGGGAATGTCTCGCATGGTGACGGTATCTGGAAATCCACTGACGCCGGGCGTAGCTGGACGCGTGCTGGGCTGAAGGATTCCAGGCACATATCCCGTATCCGGATTCACCCGCAAAACCCCGAGCTGGTATACGCCGCCGTTATGGGGCACCTGTTTGGGCCAAATGAGCAACGCGGTGTCTACCGCTCCAGGGACGGCGGCAAAACCTGGGAGCGTATTCTGTTTGTCAACGACCAGGCCGGCGCCGTGGACCTTGCCATGGACCCGACCAACCCACGCATCCTTTACGCGACCACCTGGCGGGTGATCCGAACGCCCTACAGCCTGGAATCGGGCGGCGAAGGCTCCGGCCTCTGGAAAAGCACCGACGGTGGCGACAGCTGGAAATCACTGAGTGACAATGAGGGACTGCCGGAGCCACCGCTGGGTATCGCCGGTATCACGGTGTCGCGCTCCAACCCGGACAATCTCTATGCCATCGTCGAGGCGGCCGACGGCGGCGTATTCCGTTCCACCGATGCCGGCGAAACCTGGAAAAGAGTCAACCAGGAACGCAAGTTGCGCCAGCGCGCCTGGTACTACTCCCGCATCAATGCCGACCCGCTCGATGAGAGCGTGGTGTACGTGTTGAATGTTCGTTTCCATAAATCCAGGGATGGTGGCAAAACGTTTGAAACCATCGACGTACCGCATGGCGATAATCACGACCTGTGGATTGACCCCGCAGATCCGAAACGCATGATCCAGTCCAATGACGGCGGCGCCAACGTCAGTTATGACGGCGGCGAAAACTGGTCGACGCAAAGTAACCAACCCACTGCGCAAATGTACCGTGTCTCCACGGACAACGCTTTCCCCTATCGCCTGTTGGGCGGCCAGCAGGACAACAGTGCTGTGCGGATCCGTTCGCGCTCCGCTTTCGGATCTGCGATCGGCGAGCGTGACTGGGAACCTACAGCTGGCGGTGAGAGTGGCCACATCGTGGCGAACCCGGATAATCCGGATATTGTTTATGGCGGTTCTTACGGCGGTTTCCTGGTGCGGATTGACCACCGCAGCGGCGACCGGCGCCTGATTGATGTCTGGCCGGACAATCCGATGGGCTGGGGTGCGGCGGAGCTGAAATTTCGCTTCAACTGGAATTTCCCGCTGATGTTCTCACCCCATGACAGCGGCACCTTATATGCGGCGGGCAACGTACTTTTCAAAACCAATGACGAAGGCCAGACCTGGCAAGCCATTAGTGGCGACCTGACACGTAACATCAAGCACAAGCAACAGGCCTCCGGCGGACCCATCACCAAGGACAATACCAGCGTGGAATATTACGGCACGCTGTTTGCCATCGCAGAGTCCTTGCAGGAACCGGGCGTAATCTGGACCGGGTCTGATGACGGCTTGCTGCACATTACCCGCGACGGCGGAAAGAACTGGACCAATGTCACGCCACGCGGCATGCCCGAAGAAATCCAGATCAACTCCCTGGAGGCGCATCCTTTCGAGGCGGGTGGGCTGTACCTGGCGGCCACCGCCTACAAGAGCGATGACTTCAGGCCTTACCTGTTTCGCACCACGGACTACGGCAAAAGCTGGCAGCGGATTACAGAGGGTATTGCGGCTGATCATTTCACGCGGGTCATTCGTGCCGACAACGCCAGGCCCGGTTTATTGTTTGCCGGAACCGAGCGTGGCGCCTATATCTCGTTTAACGACGGCAGGAAGTGGCAGCCCATGCAATTGAACCTGCCCATTGTTCCAGTCACCGACATGGCTGTGAAAGAAGGTAACCTGGTGGCAGCGACCCAGGGGCGTGGCTACTGGATTTTTGACGATCTCGCTTTTCTGCGACAGGTGGAAAACAACACCTTTAACCAGGCGAATCAGCTGTTCGAGCCTGCTCCGGCCTGGCGTTTACCCAATAAAAGCACGGATAAACCCGGCCACAGGGGCCGCAACCCTGCAGACGGTGTCGTGATCCGCTACTGGTTAGGCCAGGACCTGCCCGCGGACGCAATCATGGAACTTGTTATCACAGACCAGCAAGGCACGCCCATTCGAACCTTTACCCGGGAAGCGGAAAAGGAAGACGAAAAAGCCAAGCCCCTGATGGGTGACGATGACCGCAAGCTCACCGCGAAAACCGGCCTCAATCTGTTCGAGTGGGATATGCGTTACCCCAGTGTTGAACGCTTCGAGAAGCTGGTGTTGTGGAACGACAAGCTGGAAGGGCCACGCGCCGTTCCCGGAACGTATGGCGCAACACTGACGGTAAACGGCGAAAGCCAGTCCGTTGAGCTGGAAATCCTGCCGGATCCGCGAATCAATGCCTCTGCGGCCGACTTACAGGCCCAGTTTGATTTCGCCTGGGGCATCAATCGCAAACTGACCCAGACGCACCAGGCGATTACGCGCATCAGGCAAACCCGTACCCAGATCGATGCACTTGAGGGCCGGGTGAAAGACCAGGAGCAGTATGCTGACCTGGTCGCTGCTGCGACCGGTCTGAAAGACCAACTCACCCGCATCGAAGAAACGCTTTACCAGACGAAAATGGAAGCCCGGCAGGATCCACTGAACTTTCCGATCCGTTTGAATGATAAACTCTCCGGAGTCATGTGGTCTGCCACCTTCGGCGATCACCCGCCATCGGCTTCCACCATTGCCGTGCGTGACGAATTAACAGCCGCTATTGATGAACAACTGGCCAGACTGGACTCTATACTCGACTCCGGACTGACGTCATTCAATGATTTGGTAGCCAGTTACAGCCTGCCGGCTGTGGCGGTGAAAGAAATAGAACAGGAGTAGTGCCTTGATGTCTCGACCGTTAAATTATTTAGCGCTGGCTACAGCCCTGCTGCTTCCATTTGCAGGAACGCTGGAAGCACAACAACCACCGCAGCAGGATCCGGTCTCGTTCAATTTCGATGGTGGCTTTGCGCTGCAATCGAATGCTGACCTGGATGAAGGCGATGGTGGTTTTTCCGTCAATCGCTGGTTTTTGGGCCTGGGCGTCACTTATGCCTGGGACAGACGCAACTCGATTGGACTGTCAGTCGGTGGAGGCAGCTCCTCTTATGATTTCGACGATACGCCGGCTTTCGGTCCTGACGGGCCCTGGAAGAAAATCGAGGACAGCCGCATTTCAATCGTGGGCCGGATGGGGTTTGGCGAAACGGGCCAGATTTTTATCATCCCATCCTTCCGTTATAACGGCGAAGACGACTCCAAGACCAGCGACGGCCGAACCTGGGGCGTGCTTGCCGCGGCCACCTGGCGCATTAATCCTGATCTGAGTATCGGCCCTGGTGTTGGTGTCTTTTCCAGGCTGGAAGATGGCACCCGGGTGTTCCCGATCCTGGCCATTGACTGGAAAATCAATGAAAAATGGTACCTAGGAACCGGCCGCGGGCTTGCCGCTTCACAAGGCCCGGGCCTGACCCTGAGCTATTCAATCAATGATCAATGGTCCCTGGGACTGTCGGGCCGGTATGAAAAAAATGAGTTTCGGCTTAACGAGAAGGGCGCGACTCCGGGAGGCCTGGGCCAGGACAAGAGCTTTCCGTTGGTTCTTTCCGCTAACTGGGAGCCCAACCGCAAGGTCAGGCTAAACCTGTTCGCCGGCATCGAAATGGGCGGCAAGCTAAAGCTCAAAGACCAATTCGATATCCTGCTGGAAGAAAGCAAGTACGATCCGGCCGTTATTTTTGGCGGTACGTTCGCATTTCGTTTCTAGGCCCGCAAGCACAGCCTGGGCTTATTTGACGACGATGGTCTGGCCTGCCCGGGTGGTTTCACCCTTGGAGCCGCGTTCCGGAATATTGCCGCCCCTGGCCACTGCCGGCCGCTGCGCCATGCGCTCGAGCCAGGCCTGCAGATTTTCCAACCCTGCAACGTCAATGCCCGACCAGTTGTGGGTTACGGCCCACGGCCAGGCGGCGATGTCCGCGATGCTGTAGTCGTCACAAATGTAATTTCGGCCCTCAAGCCGACCGTCCAGCACCGTCAGCAAACGCAACCCTTCATGCTGATAACGGTGAATAGCTGCCGGAATTTTCTCATCAAAATATCGATAGAACACATTGGCCTGTCCCATCATCGGACCAATGCCGCCCATTTGGAACATCAGCCACTGGATAACTTGCGAACGGGCTTTCTCTTTTTTTGGCAGCAGCTGTCCGGTTTTTTCGGCCAGGTAAAGCAGTATCGCCCCGGATTCGAACACGACGAAGTCTTCGTTGTCATGATCGACGATCACCGGGATACGACCGTTCGGGTTCATCGCCAGAAATTCAGGATCTTTCTGCTCCTGCTTGCCCAGGTCAATCGGGTGAACCACATAGTCCAGGCCGATTTCCTCCAGCATGATGGATACTTTGTAGCCGTTGGGGGTCGGGGAGGTGTATAGCTCAATCATGTTTGTCAGCTCAGCGCGAAAGGCTATGATTATCTCAGGGAACAGCCGCGGGTACGATGAATAGGTGTATGGAAAGTACTTGAGGACTCAACGGCCGATATCTTTGCCAGCGAGCAATTATTCTGGAGTGGTTAAGCCGTTTTTCAGGTCCAGCTTAATGCTTTCGCCATCTCGATTTTCCGCGTTACCGCGACCGCCACCACCGGCGGTCTCCAGTATCATGCTTTGGCCGGCGGGAATGATTTCGCGGCCCATCCCCCGCAACGGTGTGCCATCACTCAGGTAAACCCGGGCTACGTTTCCCGCTTGACCCCCTTTGCGGCCCCGGGGTGGATGAATCACACGGTCAAACATTTTTGAAACCGCAAAAGCTTCGCCCTTTGCGTGCGCAAACTCCATGATTTGTCCGACACCACCCCGAAATTCACCCCGGCCGCCGGAATCCGGACGATATTCCTTGCGCCAGATAATCAATGGTGCGGTACTTTCGGTAATCTCGACCGGGGTGCTTCTGACACCGGATGGAAATGCTGTGCAATCCAGACCGTCTTTGCCGGGCCGCCCGCCTGCACCTCCAGCGTAAAACGCATTGATCACAAAGGCATCGCTGGTGCTGCCTGCTATCATGCCGCGCCCACCCAGGAATACCGGGCCAAACAGGCAGGAGGCGCCTTCTGCCGGCACCTGCCCTGCGAGTGGTTCATCCAGGCAGCCAAGTACCACGTCCGGTAGCATCTGGCCTATCGTGTGCCGGGCCGAGACCGCCGCCGGCCTGGGTGCGTTGACAATACAGCCTTGTGGTGCTGTGACCCGCACCACATCAAGCGACCCGGCATTATTGGGCACGTCATTGCCGATAACGCAGCGAACACCAAACGAAGCATAAGCCTGGGTATAGGTCAGCGGTACGTTTATTCCATGGCTGCAAACCGGGGAAGTGCCAGCAAAATCGACGTCGATTCCTGTTGCGCCAATGGTCACCGTGCAAACCAGGTCCACCGGCTCGTCATAGCCGTCGATTCGCATGGCATTTTGCCAGGTTCCATAGGGTAGTTTGCGGATTTCTTCGAGCATGGCCTGGCGCGAATTCTCAATAATCATTCGGCCTGCGCCATTCAGTTCGGTCATACCGAATTCCTGCATCGTCTCTAGCAGGCTGCTTGCACCCGCCTCGTTACAGGCTGCCAGCGAATGAAGATCACCTTCAGCTGAACGGGGGTCCCGCACATTGACCCGAATGATGTCGAGCAGTGTCTGGTTGAGTTCGCCGGCCTTGAACAGGTGGCTCATGGGAATATTCAGGCCTTCCTCAAAAACCTGCCTGCCATCCGGCCCGAAGCCCAGGCCGCCAACATCAGCAATATGCGAGGTCGAAGCAAACAGTGCAACCGGCTCCGTTGCCATGAATACCGGCGTCACAACGGTAAAATCATTCAGGTGACCGGTACCGAACCAGGGGTCGTTGGTCAGCAGAACATCCCCGGGTTGCAGGGTTTCAACCGGAAATTTCTCAAGGAAAAAACCGACGCTGGCAGCCATCGCATTGACATGGCCGGGTGTGCCGGTCACCGCCTGCGCCAACATTTGTCCGCTGGTGTCGAAAACACCTGCGGACAAGTCGCCAGCCTCGCGCACGGTGGTGGAAAATGCAGTTCTAATCAAAACTTGTGCCTGCTCTTCCACAACCGCAAGCAGGCGGTTCCAGAGAATCTGTGACTGGATCTGTACCAGAGAACTTTTATTGCCCATGATTGCCCTCTTCTAACCGGCTCATGATCACGTGGCCCTGTTCGCTGATTCGTGCTTCATAGTTTGCCGTAATAACCGTGGTGGTCTGGCTTTCGGTAATCAGTGCCGGACCACTGAGGTGATCTCCCGGCAGTAGTTGCTCTCTCAAATACACAGGTGCATCGACGTATTTTTCACTCGACGGGTCAAATAGCCGTTGTTGGCCTATGGGATCCGGCTGACTGCGGTCAACGGCCTGCTGTTCAGAAGGAATATGGCGGTCTTTGATCACCGCGCTGATGGTCAAAGTCCAGCTCAGCACTTCGATTTCCACCCCTTCAATCGTCCGGCCGTACAGCTGGCCGTAAGCTGCTTCAAATGCCTTCCGAAAAATCCTGCTGTGCCGGGTAGTACACGGCTCCACCGGCAGTTTCACCGCTATTTCGTGTCCCTGGCCCACGTAGCGCATGTAGGCATGCCTGGATTCCTGCAGTTTCGCCTTGCCTGCACCCTGTTTGACAACGGCCAGTGACTCCTTGTGCATGTCTTGCCAAAGCGCGTTAACCACGCTCTCCTGCAGCGCTGAAAGGATCTGGTGCCTGCTTCTAACCACCTCGAAAGCGACTGGCGCCAACAGGAAGCCGACGGCTGAGCCTACACCGGCCTGCGCTGGAACGATAATGCGATTCACCCCGAGTTTTTCACCCAGCCTCGCGGCGTGCAGGGGCGCCGCACCGCCAAAGGCCACCATATCCCTCTGGCCCAGGTCCATACCGAATTCGGCGGCATGGGCGCGCGCGGCGGCCGCCATGTTTTCATCAACCACTTCACTGACGCCAAAGGCTGCTGCGTCAAGGTCCAGGCCCAGAGGTTCAGCAACTTCACGGCGCAGCGCCTGGTCTGCAGCCCCGGAATCCAGGGTAAATGCACCACCAGCGAATGTGCCGGGAAATATCCGGCCAAGACGCACATCAGCGTCCGTCACTGCCGGCCTCGTGCCGCCGCGGCCATAGGCGGCCGGGCCGGGCTCCGAACCAGCGCTTTCAGGTCCAACCTGGATTCTTTTCAGCCGGTCCACCTTTGCGATGGATCCTCCGCCGGCTCCGATCTCGACCATCTCTATCACCGGGATACGAACCGGCAGCCCGCTGCCTTTTTTGAAGCGGTAGACCCGATCCACCTCAAAACTACGTGACATAAGAGGTTCGAAGTCATCAATCAGGCAAAGCTTGGCGGTCGTTCCGCCCATATCGAACGACAGCACTCGGTCAAACCCGGCTTGCAGCGCCACCCGCCGGGCCAGGATTGCTCCGCCGGCCGGTCCCGACTCGACCAGGCGGATAGGAAATTTGGCCCCTGTCTCCAGTGTTGTCAGTCCACCACCCGAGGTCATCAACAAGAAAGGACAGTCGAAACCCCTCGCCTTGAGCTCTCCTGCCAGGCGTTCAAGATAACGGGACATCAACGGCCGGACATAAGCATTGGCGCAGGCCGTGGACAGGCGTTCGAACTCCCGGATTTCCGGGCAGACTTCGGAGGCCAGCGTAATCGAAAGGTCCGGACGGGCGGACTGCAGAATCTCCGCTGTCCGTTGTTCGTGCTCCGGGTTGACGAATGCGTGCAGGTAGCCGATGGCGACGCTCTCCACTGCGTGCTCATCCAGCACGGGGAGACTGGCCTCAACGGTCGTTTCGTCCAATTCGATAAGCACCCGGCCATTCCTGTCCATGCGCTCCCTGACCGGAAGCCGAAGGTACCGGGGTACCAGCGGGGTTGGCCGGTCGATCATCACATCGTATTGCTCAAAACGGTCTTCATGCGCCATCGCCAGGGCGTCGCGGTGACCCTGTGTTGTCAACAGGGCCGTTACAGCCCCACTGCGTTCGATCAGGGCATTGGTGGCCAGGGTGGTTCCGTGGATGATAAGCCCAATTTCGGAGGGCTGTGCGCCCGCCTGCTGCAGCACCTGCCCGATACCCATCAGAACCGCTTCGCCGGGATGAGCGTAAGTCGTCAGCAACTTGGTCGTGATTCGGTCGCCGGACGGTAACTCCAGCACGACATCCGTGAAAGTTCCGCCGATGTCGACTGCCAGGCGCGCTTTATCCGCTTTTCCCACTTTTCCTTACCTGTTCTGCCCGTTCACTGGAACAATGTAGTTTAATGTATCCGGGCAACAGGCGAACACCACGATGTCACTATTGGTTATCCGTGCGGAGGAAATCCGCGAACTGCTCCCCGTGGCTGATTGCATCGACGCGATGGATGGCGCAATGAGGGCATTTTCTGCGGGAGAAGTCACGATACCGGCCCGCACCATTGCACCACTGGCAGATGATCGGAGCTTCTTTATCCTGATGCCGGGTGAAATGCTTTCACCGGCAATGTACGGTGCCAAGGTCGTGGGCCTGCACCCGGATAACCCGGCCCGCGGCCGGCCTGCGGTTCAGGGTTTTGTCGTACTGTTCGACAGCCACACCGGAAACCCGCTAGCGTTGATCGATGGCGCGGAAATCACCGCGCTGCGAACGGCTTCGGCTTCCGCCCTGGCAACCCGGACCCTGGCCAGAGAAGATGCTTCCAGCCACGGCATCCTGGGCACCGGGGTGCAGGCGGCCAGCCACCTGGAGGCTATCAATTGTATTCGAGACATCCGGTCGGTCAGGGTCTGGGGTCGTGATCCAGACAAGGCCCGGCGTTTCGCCACAGAGCATGCCGACAGACTGGGCCAGGATATTTCTGCTGTCGATGATCCCGCCGAAGCGGGCGCCTGCGACATCGTCAGTGTCGTCACCAATTCACCGCTACCGGTGCTGTCAGGCGCATGGTTGCAAGAGGGCGCTCACGTCAACCTGGTCGGAGCCCACGAACCGGATGACCGGGAAGCGGACACAGCAGCTGTAACCCGGTCACGAGTCTATGTCGATTCACTCGAAGGCGCCCTCAGCGAAGCTGGTGACATCCTGATTCCAATTTCCGAAGGCGCCATCACGCGGGATCACGTGGTGGATGAAATCGGTAATGTGTTGCTGGGCAACGCACCCGGCAGGGGAGACCCGCGGCAGATCACCGTGTACAAGTCGCTGGGATTATTTGCCCAGGACCTCTATGCCAGCGCCTCCCTGATGGAGAAAGCGCTGAAGGCAGGCAAGGGTCAGTTGGTGGAGTTCCCCTGACCGGGTTGCGAAATTCAGCTATCCTCCGGCCGCGGGCCACAGCCACGCAAAGAAACCGGCCATGACCAGGGCGTATACCAGCGCATCAATCATGTATTTGAACGTGGTGGGCCAGGGATGTCCGTACCAGATACTCATGGGAATATTGCTCCAGCAAAAAGCCAGAAAGCCAACAGCTGAAACCACCCGGAATACAGTCATGTATTCCGCGCCGGGGGCCAGCGCAAGTGTTGCACAGTAAGCAATCATCACGCTGCTGATCAAAAAATAGGCTATCTGCTGGCCGAGCAATTTGCCCATCGGTGGCATGCCTTTTGGGAAAATTGCAATAAAGGCAACCGGTCCTTCCTTAAACCGGTTTTGCATCGCCTCATCGTTCATCGATTTCATGTCGGCGCAGTGCGGCAGGCTATAAAATCCGGTGTCCACGGAACCCGCGCGCAAGCTGGCCGCGACATCGTCTTCGTTGGCCAGTTTTCCGTAATCGGAGTTGTGATACTTGAGCACCATGTGAATCAAACCGCTCGCAATCCAGGCCACAGCGCCGCCAAGCAGTATGGGCATCCAGAGATCCAGAAGGCTTACAGACATTACACTCTCCTTTATTGTTGAATTTAACGAAGTATAGTTGCTGGAGTCCATTCTTGCCGGCCCACGCCGAATTGTTCCTCTACTGGGCTGACAGTGCTCTTTTCTACGCCTTTTCCAACTCTGCGATCCGATCCAGCAACTCCAGAGCCAGCGCCGCACCGGCCAGGTTTACTCCCAGGTCACGCTGCAGATGAACTGCGGTGTGCACGCGCCGGACGCTGCTGATGTGGAATTGCCAGGAATCCGCTTTTTCGGGTACGGCAACATCATCTGACGGATCCAGGATGCCCTCCTGGACATAGATGATCACTTCCTCAACGCGGACCGTGCAGTGGCGGCAAAGCTCGTCCACGGTGATCAGGGTTTCGTCCTCGATCAGCTGGCCGCGTAGTGTGTCATGTTCGGTCATGGTCTATGCCTCCATCCCAATGCGCGGGTTGAATGAAAACTCCTGTTTCATTTTCTCGTAAATCCGGCGTTGTTCTTCATTTTCAGCCTTTGGCAGGGCGATTTGCAGTACCACGTACAGGTCGCCGGGCTCCCGCGCCGGGATGCCACGCCCCTTGAGCCTCAGCTTTTTGCCCGCCTGGGATCCCGGCGGGATCTTCAAATCGACCGCCCCGGCAGGCGTGGGTACATTCACGCTGGCGCCCAACGCTGCCTCCCACGGAGCCAGCGGTAAGTCGAGGTAAATGTCCGCGCCCTCTACCCGGTAGTGACTGCGCAAATTGAAATCCACTTCGAGATACAGGTCACCGGCCTCACCGCCGCCATGCCCGGCGCCACCCTGGCCGGCCAGGCGAATCTGCTGACCGCGCCGAATACCTTTGGGAATGCGCACGTTCAGGGTCTTGGGCCTGGTCACGACCCGGCCGTTCTCATCAAGGCCTGACACTTGCAGCGTAATGGAGCGGGTTGCACCGTTGTAACTGTCTTCAAGTTCCACCATGACTTTTGCGTGATGATCTTCACCCCGCATCTGGAAGCCCCGGCCGGTCCCGCCTTGCTGGCCTGCCCGGTGGAAGCCCCGGCCGTAGAGGGACTCGAAAAAGTCGCTGAAACCACCCAGGTCCGGCCCGCCTGCACCGCCGTCGCTGAACTCGAAACCCGCGTCCCACCCCGGCGGTGGATGAAAATCCTGCCCGGCCTGCCATTGCGAACCCAGCTGGTCGTAGGCGGTGCGCTTTTCCGGGTCTTTCAATACTTCGTAAGCCTCACCGACTTCCTTGAACTTCGCTTCAGCATCGGCCTCCTTGCTGACGTCCGGGTGATACTTGCGGGCCAGCTTGCGGTAGGCGCGTTTGATCTCATCCTGCGTGGCGTCTTTGTTGACGCCCATGATGTCGTAGTAATCCTTGTATTCCATTGAACCTCCTAGGGGCTCATTTTTCCGCAAACAGGGGCATCCCAATGCAACCCGCGGTGCCTCTCAATCAGGGCGTCCAGGCCACTGGCCAGCTCTTCACGGAACGGTGCCTTGCGACGTGTCCTCATATCGATGCTGGCCGTGATGTATTCCAGTGTAGCCGCCAGCCTTTGCTTTGTTTCATTGACGATAAAATACATGCCGTGAAAGTGATTATCACTCCTGCCCAGTACGCGGCTATAGGTGCTGACCTGGTCTCCAACACCTAATTCTGCACGGTAATTGAGGTGGTGTTCAAGGTCGAACTGGCTGACCTGGTGACGGCTGAACCAGGCTTCGTCGACACCGAATTCTTCCAGCACTACCCAACCACCGAGTTCATACAGCGCAAGGTAAAACTGTACGTTTACGTGGCCATTGCGATCCTCCCATTGCGGAGGAATGTACATGCTCAGTTGCAGCGGGAGTTCGCGCAATTGTTCAATCTTCGGATAGAGCATAATCGCTTTACGATGCAGGCAGTCGATAGGAGCGGGCGGTACCCCACCAGGCCAGCACACCCGTAATCACCAGCGATAAACCTACCCCGACAGATAGCAGGATTTCACCCGTGGCTGGTGCACCGGTGGCCCGCTGGTACGGCATGGCGTAGAAATAAATCAGCAAAATGGAGAAAGTCACCCCGAAAACGATCAGGATTTTTGGCCAGAGCAGGGTCCGGCCCAATCTTTCTGCATCGATTTCCGATGCCGGCACCAGGTGTAAGCGCTCACGCAAAGCATGTTCTTTTTCGGACACTATGCCCCCGCGCGATACCAGCTCAACCGTGATGTAACTCAACACGACTCCCACCAGGATCGGGTCCAGATAAACAGGCAGGTCGACGATCTGGAGCAAGGCCAGCGAATTGGTGACCAGGTTGCCCAGTAACCCCGCGATAATGCCCCAGAAAGCTCCACTCTCGGTGATCCGTTTACTCCAGACACTCATGAAAGCGACCGGCCCCCAGGACGAGGCGAACAGCGTGCCGGCAAAGTAAGTGATCCAAAACAACTTGCCCTCGGGCAGTACATACGCCACCGCCAGTGCTGCCAGGCTGATCAGGAACATGGCGCGGCGGCTCATTTTCAATCGTTCCTGATTGTCCGTGGTCTTTTGAGGAAAAATGTCGTTACTGGCACTGAACCCCACCAGCGAAAGAAAAGTGGACGCAGAAGACAATCCAGCGGCGAGGATGCCTGACATCAACAACACCCCCACCAGGGTCGGCATGACATTCAACGCGGCCCAGATCATGTTTTCCTGGTTGGGCTCGATATCCGGATTCAGCAGGTTAACCGCTGCGCCCGAAATCATCAGCACGGTGTAAAGCACCATGACCACCCCCGCCGTGATCGTCGCGGACCGGATCACAACATGCTCGTTTCGCGCCATCAGGTAGCGACTGGCCTGCCAGGGACTGACGGCGACCACAATACCCCAGGCAATACCCAGGATGATTCCATAGATCAGGGTTTCACCAGGCGTAGTCCAGGTCGCATTCGGTCCGGTCGCACCGTGCCAGGAGATTATTCCCGCTTTGGCATCGAACGTGGCCAGGTCCCTGATGCTGGCAAACCAGCCACCGGCATCATCGACGATAAAGGCCAGCCCCAGGAACGCTACTGTAGCAAACAGCAGGAACATCATGGTGTCGGTCAGAACCACGCCGCTGGACCCTGAGTAAAGGGTAAACAACGTGTAACCCGCCCAGGCGATGAAAAGCGTGCCGTAAAAAGGCAGGCCGGTGACTTCGTTGATAATCGTGGCTGCGCCCTGCGTCACCATGACCAGGTAGGCGGTGCAGCCAAGAACAATGGTAACGCCTGCCGCCACCTGTACCCGCCGGCTGTCGAATCGCTGACCGAAATACTCGGCCAGGGTCAGGGCACGGCTGCGGCGCAGAAAGCGGCCGAAATACAGACCGCCGGCCGTGTAGCCGATGCAGTTGATCGCCGTGAGGATGATGATAACTGCGGGAAAACCGGAATAGCCTAACCCCGTTTCACCCATGAAGGCGTTGGTGCTCATCAGGCTGGCGACCAGGGTGCCGACGATCAGCAAGGTGGGCGCATTGCGGCCCGCCACGAAGTAATCTTCAAGACTTTTGACCTTGCGCCCGGCGTAATTGCCAACGGCAAGGTAAACGATAATGCTGATCAGCAGTCCCAGGGCATAAACACTCATGCAGACGCTTCAAGCAACTCGTCGAATGACTGCTCCAGGCACTCCCTGAAAAACTCGATATCGGGCATGATTTCCCGGGCAGAAATAATGCTGAAAGTCATCTCACCGTTGTAACTGGGGGTCGCGATAAACAGCCCCATCCCGTCAGCCAGCGGTGCCAGGCCGAAGGTATGAAGTAAACGGGCGCCATTCATGTACAGCGTTTCCTGTGGCCCCGGCACATTGGAAATAAACAGGTTGCACAGCTTGGAAGTGAACCGGCCGCCGGCAACCAGGCGGGCCACGCCAGCCATCGTGGCCGCGGGAACATGCTGGCTCAGATCGGTCATCAGGCGGGCAGAAATACCGGATTTGGCAGCCTTGGTCTGGCGGGTCGTGTCCCTGACGGTCAGCAACCGCTCGACCGGATCCGCGATATTCGTGGGCAGCGAGACCGCCATCGCGCTGATCTTATTACCGGGGGTTTTTCCGCCCTGTCCCTTGCTTCTCGCATTGACCGGCGCGATGGCCACCAGCGGTTCATCCGGCAACTCCTCATGGTGCTCGAGATAAAGCCGCAGGGCGCCGGCGCAAATGGCCAAAACCACGTCATTGATGGTTGAACCCTCGATACGGTCCTTGATTCGTTTCATATCCGCCAGGCTGAACACCGTGGCGTCGAACATCTTGTGCGGTGAGACGGGCTGGTTGAAACGAGTCAGCGGCACTTGCCGGCTTTTGCCCCCCTCTGAAGACAGAGATTTCACGATCGTGTTGAAAATCGCGGGGGAAAACCGCAACAGCGTACCCGCCATTTTCACCGGGGACTGGATGTTACTGACCAGCGCGCGGTTCAACACCTTGACCGTAGAAGGAGATTCACCTGGGTCCAGCGGCCACTCGGGCAACTCGATGGCCGGTGTCCCCTGGGGATCGATGTCCGAAAGGGCAGCGAAAAAATGCATCGCCGAGGTGCCGTCGATGGCCGCGTGGTGAACCCGCGTAGCAATCGCATATGACCCCTTCGGAATTCCCTTGATACGGTCCAGACCCTCGATCACGTACATGTCCCACAGCGGCCGGTTCATGTCCATCGGCCGGCTGAAATGCCGTGCCAGGTGGATGCAGAACTGGCGCCAGTCGCCGGGTTCAGGGAGCCGGCCATGGAACATGTGGTGCTCGACGTCGAAGAACTCGTCTTCCACCCAGTAGGGATGATCAAAATCGTATGGAAGGCGCATCAGGCGGCGGCGGAACACGGGCGAAGAACCCAGCCGTTCTTCCACATGCTCAATAATATCCTTGAAACGGACCTTGCCGTTCGGGGCAGTCGACGGATCATAGACATTGACGCCCATCACGTGGGTCAGGTTGTTTCCCGTTTCGATATATAGAAACTGGGCGTCTTGCGCGCTAAGTTGTTGCATCAGTGGTCACCATGGCTAGACAAGGCCATCAAGCGGATTCGTTCCAGCATTCTGGACAACTCCTTGAAATCCATCAACAGGCGAATCCGCCTGTTCAGTACGTCTTCACTTCCGGCCTGGGTCAATTCGAAGTTCTCTGCCAGTTTATACCCGTTCTGGAACAGGATTTTGCCGATCGATGCTTCGCTGGTGATGCGCCGCTGCAAATACGCCTGTTTTCCAGCTTTCAGCGACTGCGCGACGAAATCCTCCTCATCGGGAAGCTCTCCTTCATTTCCGGTTCTCACCAGCAAGTCGAAAACCACGCTGTAGGCTTCGACGAAGGACAACAGGGTCGCATGCGCCAGCAACGGCTGCATCCGAAACAACATCTGCAGGATGTCTTCACCACCGGTTGCAAGCTTCTCCTGCCAGGCAGGCTCCGATCGCTCAAGTTCGGCTTTCAACTGCCTTTTGAATTTCTTTTTCGACGGATAAAAGAACTCGAACTTGAAAAAATTCCTCAGCCTGAGCGTTTCGTCCCAAAATACATCCGCGGCCCCTTCTTCATTGGCATCACTTGCCTTCAGCAGGGCCAGTTCTATGATCGCCTTGTTAACGAAGTGATGAATGATGGTATTGCGGTAATAGCTGGCCATGGGATGTTGATCGGGTTCAATGCCAAAGACAGTATCGAGCCCCTCGTCATAACGAATCAGCAGACCCATCCCCACCATGGCGTCCGCCAGGTCCTGGACATGCGACAGCCGTTCAGGCCGGAAATCACTGGTCAGCCGGATACCCCTGGTATGTGCCCAGCGAATGATAGACAGGGCTTCGGCCTGGATCTCCTGGATGGTCAGCGCCCGGGGCGCCGCACCAAGCAATACCATGCAACCCACTGCCGGAAGCGTAATCGGCGTGACGGTGTTGGCCTGCACCGCCACTTCGAAGGCGATTTTCGGCAAGGCCATCTGGTCTGCAGGGTCAGGGGCTTCTTCCAGCACGACGGACTCGCCAAAATCGAGATACATGCGGCCCATCGGCCGGCGCAGGCTGGAAAGATAGCCAATAAACCACTTCAGTGACTCCGGCTTTTTGACCTTGCCGGTTTGCTCACTGGCATAGTCCTCGACATCCCGCATCAGGTCATAGCTCACCGTCACCGGGATTACGTGGATATCGCGCGCCTCCGTGTAATGCGCCGCTTCCAGTACATATTTGAGCAAGCCGAGCCGGGGCGGCATCAGCTTGCCGGTACGTGACCTGGTGCCTTCGAAAGCCCAGGTCATCGGAAAACGTTTTTCCATCAGGTAGCCGATGTATTGCCTCAAAACTACCTTGTAGAGAAGGTTGTCCTGGAACTTCCTGCGAATGAATATGCCACCGGACCGCTTCATCAACAGGCCCAGGCCGGCGAAGTTCATATTGATGCCGGCAAAAATGTGCAGCATGCGAAAATCATTCTCAAACAGGGTCGATGTCAACGCAATGCTGTCCATATAAGTCTTGTGCGTGAACAGCAGCATGGCTGGGTGGGTCTGCACGATAGCGCCCACCCTTTCCAGGTCCTTGTCCCGGAACACGACCTCCCCGCCATAGCTCAGGGACATGACCCAGTTGTCGAACCTCGCCCTCAGATCGATGAACAGGGAGTCGGGAACGGCGATCAGTTCCTTCATGTACAGATCCGCTTCTTTCTGCAGCTCTGCAGCCGGCTGGCCGGTTTCAGACGCCAGTTCCGAAAGTGCCGAGCGAAACCTGGGACTGCTGCGCAAACTTTCTGCAACGAATCGGGGCGCCTTGTAACGCCGGCCGATCAGCGCCCACTCGGCCACCTCGAGCGACAACCCGGCCTGGCGCATGACGAAGGCAGCAAAGGCATCCTGTGATTCTGCCGCTGTGGCATCCACCTGTTCGTCGAAACGCGACTTTAACGCTGACAGCGTAGCCGGCTCACCGCTGATACATCGAGCCCGGGTCGGATCTCGGAAAAGAATCCAGCGGCCCCTCAATGATCCCGGATGACGCGGGTCACCGAACATCAGGTGGCGTAACGGCAAAGGCTTTTTGGAGGGCCCATCGATTTCCGGCATCAGCCAGGCCATGCGCACCGGCACCAGAAGGGTATTACCTGGCGCTTTCAGCCTGGCAGTGAGCCGCTGCAGCCCGGGTTGCTGCGCGTTACTGGAAATCGAAATCAATGCGATACCGTTGGGTGATGAGGTGCCTTTGCCAGCTCCCGCACCGAACAGGCAATCCCTGATCAGTTTTTCTTCGAGACGGTTGCCGGCATCTGCGATGAACAATAAAGGCCCGTCGTGCTGCAGAAACTGGCCTTCAAGTAGAGCTCTCGCCTCGCTCACTCAGTCTTCCTGGCGGCCGTCTTTTTTCTGCGCGCTTTCTTCTTCAACGCTTTCTTCTTCAGAACTTTCTTAACAGGTCGGGCTTTTGCAGCTTTCTTCTTTCTGACAGCTTTCTTTTTCCCGGCAATTTTCTTCGGAGCCGCTGACGTTCGAGGAGTCTCCGGCGCGTCATCCGCGTCATCTTCCTGCCCCAGCGCACGCAGGAATAGATTGCGCACTTCCGCTACGTGCTCTTCCACTGTCTCCCGGCGCCATTGGCTGGTATCAACGGGTGGCAGCACATCGACTTCCACGGTGGCCTGGCGAAAGACGAAATCCCCTTTGGGCGCCACATCGCCCGCATTGTGAATGACCACCGGCACCACCGGCACTCCCGCCTGCATGGCCAGGTGAAACGGACCCTTTTTGAAAGCCGCCAGTTTGGGGGTAATCGAACGCGTTCCCTCCGGGGCGATTGCCACGGACTTGCCCTGGTTCCGCATGGCATCTACCAGCGGTTTCATAGCCTCGATAGCGCTGTGGGAATTTTCCCGGTCGATGAATATCGTTCCGGCCAGTTCCAGCGTTTTGCCGATCAGTGGCATGTCCTTGATTTCTTTCTTGCCCACGCCAGCTATGTCGCGACGCAACAGCTTGGCCATGATCACGACATCGACCTTGCTTTGATGATTGAACACGAAAACCGCTGGACGGCTTTCCCACAGGTAGTACTCACCCCGGACCACCAGGTTCAGCCCAATCAACGCACTGCTGACATCGGCGAACACCGAAGTGGCAAAATTCCTCGCTTCGCTCTTGGATCCGGTCAGGGCCCAGATCGGCAAGCCGGCCATCGCGGATGGAATCAATGACACGGTGGCGGCGACAGACCTGAGGTAATCACCAAGCTGAGGCTGGCCCCTGCTCCTGAACCTTCGCACCGGCCAGCCTTGCTCCTCGGCAATGGCGGCAAGGCGGTTATTGGGATTGAGTGGACGGGGTTTGCCAACCCGGTGCAACAGTTCGATGTCATCATCGCTGTCGCTGTAAAAGTAGCTCTGGTCGAGGTCAACGCCGAACTCACTGGAGAGATTCTCAGCCGCCAGCACCTTACCCTCGCCAAAACACAGCGGCCGTTCTATGCCGCCGGTAAACTCGCCATTCTCCACCTGGTAACGGCTGCAGATGATGTGCTCGATGCCCAGGTCTCGAGCCATCGGCTCAACCTGGTAAGGCGTGGCCGATGAAATCACAGCCACCGTGTGCCCCCGCGCCATGTGCGCCTGGACCATGGCTCTCGATTCGGGATAGATTTTGCGCGCGATCTGCTGCTCGTAGAGCTCTTGTCCGAACTCGATGTAATCGGATTCCTTCACACCACGCATGAACTGCGCCGCAGAAGTCATCAACCCGGAAAAACCCATCGTGCCAAGCGAAAACTGCGTCAGGGCCGAAACCAGCTCAACGAACTGGTAGGGTGAAATGTCCCCACGGCGAAGCTGCTCTTTCAGAAAAACCGTGGCAGAGAAACCGGCAATCAGGGTTCCGTCAAAATCGAAAATCGCCCCGATCTGTGGCCCTTCCGGTGATTCTTCAATTTCCTGGATGACGTCCTTATGTACTTTCATGATTTTAACCCGGCTCAGATTCAGCACCCACTGAAGATTTCAACAAGCCACGAAATGCCTGCCGGGGTGATTTTTCGCCCTGCAGAACCGTCATGACATCGCGTGTAATCGGCATTTCGATTCCGTATTGTTCACCCAGGGCCATGACGGTAGGCGCGCTCTTCACGCCTTCTGCAACCATGACCATTTCTTCGATGATTTCTTCCAGTGATCGCCCTTTCCCCAGTTCAAAGCCGACATGGTGGTTGCGGCTCTGCGCACTGGTGCAGGTGGCGATCAGATCGCCTACACCGGCCAGGCCGGAAAACGTCTCCGGCCGGCCACCCATGGCAACACCCAGCCGCGTGATCTCGGCCAGGCCCCGGGTAATCAACGCCGAACGCGTATTATCGCCCGCACCCTGGCCATCACCCATGCCAACAGCCAGGGCAATGACATTCTTCAGCACGCCACCCAGCTCGCAGCCCACCAGGTCCGTGTTGGTGTAAACGCGGAACAACCCGCTGTGGAACAGTTGCTGTAATTCGCGGACGATGATTTCGTCCTCCATGGCAATAACCCCGGCAGCGGCCTGCCCGGTGATGATCTCGCGGGCCAGGTTAGGCCCGGTCAGCACGCCCACGGGATGGCCCGGAAGAACTTCATTGATCACTTCGGTCATGCGTTTGCGTGTACTCAGCTCCAGCCCTTTGGTCAGGCTGATGACCGGCACCCAGGGCCGAATGTGATCTTTGGCCTGCTCCAGCACCGACCTGAAATGCTGCGAAGGAACACCCATGACCAGCACATCGCATTGGGCAACCGCTTCTTCGATTGAGCCGGTGGCGGCCAGTTTCGAATTGAGCCGTGCGCCGGGCAGGTACTTGGAGTTGGTGTGCTGTTCATTGATTTCCCTGACCGTAGCCTGGTCCCTTGCCCATAACTTGACCGGTGCATTTCGGGCGATCAGGGAAGCCACTGTGGTTCCCCAGGAACCACCGCCTAACAGTGCTGCTTTAAGATTCATTTGATTTCGCCTGTACTATTTGTTTCAGGTTATTCAGCGCGACCAGGGAGAGTTTCTCCATTTTCGACTTTAACATCGGCGCCAGGATCCGGGTCGGGCCGCTGATGCTGAAATCAAGCGTCCGGCCAAAAAATGTGACGTTTCCCTTTTCTTCGAAGTCGTAGCGAATCCGAATCCAGCCATCTTTCATCCGGCCTTCTGCGGCCCAGGTGTGAAACGGCACTGACTCGATCACTTCGTACAGTGTGGTGCGCACCAGGCGCGGCGGCAAGGGCGCCAATGGCTGTACTTCGATGATTTCCTCGAAATCATCTCCCGTTGCAAGAAAGCTGTGAGCCGCCTTTGCCGAGATGGAGCTGGGGTGCCACTCGTGCCAAAGCCAGGGCTGGGTAACGTAATTGAACAGATCTTTGGCCGTGACCGCGATTTCAATCTCATTATGAAGTGTGACCGGCATGTTGATCCTGGCTCAGTATCCGGACCCTAGTAATCGAGCACTTTCTTGGGTTTGTACTGCTCGACTTCGTCCGGCGACAGCTGGATGACCTTGAGGGTCCAGTCAGCGATTACAGCGTCAACCTTGAACCGGAACCGCCCGCTTTCCTCCATCAGGCGCAGGCCGTTGCCGGGATGCTTGGTCTTGAATACCTTGCCGGCGTACGCGTCCGTACCTCCGGAAGCCAGGGAGACTGCAACACCCATGGAGCTGGGGAAGTCACTGTTGACCCGCCAGTCGATCAGCCACGGCGCCTTGACCTCGAATTCGGGGGTCTCGATGCTGCGGCTACCGGAGAATTTACGCACCAGCTCTGCTGCGCTGGCGTCCCATGAAAAAAGAAGGGCCAGAAATGCTGCCGAACACCATAGAAATGATCGCTTCATCGACTACTATCCAATTGGGGATTCCTCCTTATTATAAGCTGCATTAGGAGAACTGGTCCCAATAGGGATTTTCGCCGTAACGATCTACCAGGAAATCAATAAAGACACGGGTGCGTCGCGACAGATAGCGGGTCTGTGGATAGACTGCATAAGCAGTGAGCTGCCGCGGACAATATTCGTTCATGATCGATACCAGGTTGCCCGCCGCCACCGCTTCCCAGGCAATGAAGGACGGCGTGAGAATGATGCCGTGCCCGGCCATTGCCATATCACGCAGAAAATCGCCATTGTTGGCCACGATTAACGGAGCTGTGGGTACGGCGTGAATCCTGCCCTGTTGGTCTTCCAGTTGCAGAGCCGGGCTGGCGCCAATGTCATAGTGCAGAATTTTATGATTTGCCAGATCATCTGGCACCTCGGGGGCGCCATGGCTTTCCAGGTAGTCCGGACTGGCACAAAGCATCAGCCGGATGGGGCAGATTCTTCTTGCGCGCAGCGAGGATTCACCCAGGTCAGCGATCCGGATCGCCAGGTCCATGCCCTGCTCAACCAGGTCGATATGCCGGTCAGAGAAATCGACGTTGATCGTGAGGTCAGGGTGTTGTTGCAGAAACTCGTCAATCGCCGGTGACAGGTGACGCAAGCCAAAAGACAGGGGCACAGCCAGCCTTAACGTTCCATCCAGGCAGGCGCTGGTATCCGCGGTCGCTGCATTCAGCTCGGACAAATCCATCAGGAGCTTTACCGCGCCCGCGTAAAAGGACTGGCCGGCTTCGGTCAGGCTGGAGCGCCGGGTCGTGCGGTTCATCAGCCGGACACCAAGCCGCGACTCGA